>LQAJ01000028.1_pt1 | contig 144283 bp, 135 predicted proteins | sample 1535811 | NCBI WGS metagenome assembly LQAJ01 (sample SAMN04331587, study PRJNA305678) | bioreactor metagenome | isolation source: bioreactor_6 inoculated with Wadden Sea sediment 2nd replicate of a... | place: Germany: Wadden Sea, Janssand Flat | reverse complement strand
CCCGGATTTCTCTTCTCCGGTACTTCTGCCTGCCGGATCCACCCTGTATAGGGATGGGATCACAGCTTCTCAGCGGTCCTGCTGCAGCAGCAGCTGAGCGATCTGTGCGAATCCGGCTCCCCCTGCCTCTCGGGCGCAGTAGGCCGGTTCATCTGCCGCAGCCCAGCCTGCCCCAGCTATGCTACCGACACCAAAGGAGAGGGGGAATGCTCTGAACAGGGGGATATCGTTTGATGAATCCCCGCAGTAGATGGCCTGTTCATGCAGCTGTTCTCGGGAGAGAGCATATCTTCTGTTCATGAAGAGTTCCACCATCGAGAGCTTGTCATAGCTGCCGAACCAGCAGTTCACATGGATCGAGCTCACCCCGAACGAGACCTGCTCACGTGTGCAGATCCCCGTCACCGCAGCGATCGCCTCATCGGTCATGAAGGGCTGCTCGCCGTGGTGGTCGAACGCCATATCATAGATCCTGCAGAACTGGTCAGAGGAGAGCTTGCTGCCGGGCACCTCCTTGAGGACCTGCCTCATGAACTGCTCTGCCCGATGCCCGTACCCCTCCTGTTCGATAGAGGGGTGACAGAAGGTCCTGCGGCGGCCCTCTTCCAGATAGTAGGCAAGCGCACCGCTTTCGGTGATAACCGCATCGATCGGCCACTGCCTGAGATAGATATCGGCCCAGCCGGCTGAACCGCCGGTGACGGGGATGATCAGATACCCCGCCCTGCTGAGAGCCCACAGAGCTTCGAGTGCCTGGGGATAGAGCTTCCCCTGCGTGGTGATCGTGTCATCGACATCAGTGAGAATATATCGCACCTGATCGAGTCGTCCCTGTTCCAGATCCTGCAAGCCCTTCATGCGTTCATCCCTCATCCAGAACTCAGGAGCTCATATCGGCAAGATGCGTCTTCGCCCCGTTGAGATACGAGAGAAAAGAACCTATCGATGCCGCTGCTGCCAGAACGAAGACCCACCAGAGGACCGAAGCATAGAGTCCCAGCCAGGAGGCATCTTCTATCAGCCGGAGAAGAACGGTATAGAGGATCCCCAGGATGGCAGATACGGCATAGAGGACCGCCTTCGATTTTCCCCAGATCGATGCTGCCATGGCCACCCCTTTTCCCATGAGGATCATACGGAGGAAGGTCACTGACAATTCCCGATAGAGAATGATCAGAAAGACCCACAGCGGCATGATCCCGGAGAAGGCAAGACAGACGAAGTAGGTCATCCTGCTGATGACATCGGAAAAGGGATCAAGCACCTTACCCAGGTCGGTCACCATCTGATACCTTCGAGCGATGAACCCATCGAGCAGGTCACTGATCTCAATGAGCACATAGACCAGCAGCAGCAGCCAGGTCAGAGCTGGAGCGTTCATGCCGGTCCAATTCGGGAGGAAGTAGAGCACGAAGAAGATCGGAGCGAGGAACAGACGCGATACGGTGAGTTTGTTCGGTATATTCATGAGAACCCCCTAGTCCAGATGATAGATAGCTGCATATTTCCTGTTCAGGTAATCGATGAAGTACTGTGGATCAAGCTGCTCCCCGGTCACCCGACTGAGCAGTTCCAGCGAGGGATAGATGCTCCCATGACGGTAGATATGCTCATTGAGCCAGGAACTTGCTGCCCGCAGGTTCCCTGCAGTGATCTGTCTGCCGAGATCGGGGATGCTCAGTTCCATCGTCCGATAGAACTGAGATCCGAACAGATTGCCCAGTGCATAGGTCGGGAAGTATCCGAACAGACCGGCAGACCAGTGCACATCCTGCAGCACCCCTTCTGCATCAGTAGCCGGAACGATGCCGAGCAGCTCCTTCATCATATCATTCCAGGCTGCTGGCAGGTCGGTTACGGTAAGATCACCGCTGATCAGCGCTTTCTCCAGTTCGAAGCGCAGGATGATATGAAGAGAATAGGAGACTTCATCAGCGTTGACCCTGATCATCGAGGGTTCGACCTTGTTGATCCCCGGACGAAGCCTGCTCTGTGACATCAGAGAGCTGCTCGGGGAAGAGGTCCTGCATCCTGGGGTAGTAGTGATGCCAGAACTCCTCACTGCGGGCTATGACGTTCTCCCACAGCCGGGACTGGCTCTCATGGACTGCCATCGACACACCCTGTGCAAGGACCGTCCCCCGGGTGGTGCTGTTAGAGGCTCCGAGTTCATAGAGGGCATGGCCGCCTTCATGGATCGTACTGAAGAGCGGGCTGCTAACCATCGGTTCATCATAGCGGGTCGTGATGCGTATGTCATCATAGCCGACGGTCGTGGTGAACGGGTGGACAGCTTCGGCCATCTGTGCACGGGAGAAATCGAAGCCCATATCACGAAGGATCATCCTGCCGAAGGAGTCCTGCAGATCTCTGGGATAGTCTCGATAGAGAAAGGAGTCATCGATCTGCGGCTGTGCAGCCACTGCCGATAACAGCTCGCTCACAGAGACCTTGAGAGGATCGAAGACCGCAGAGACCATCGATGAGCTCATCCCCGGTTCGTACTCATCTATCAGAGCATCGTACAGGTGTTCCCCATACCCCATAGCCTCTGCATAATCCCGCTTGAGTCCGATCATATGTTCAAGATGGCTGCTGAACAGGGAGAAATCACTCTGTTCCCGCGCCCCCGTCCATGCGGCCTGACCCGTTGAAGCCGCATGACTCAGATCCAATACCAGCTGCCTGGGTATCTTCACCGTCCGGTCATACTCCCGGCGGTAGGTCCGTACGATCGCTCGCTGCACATCGGTACACTGAACGCCATCCTCTTCAAGCGCATCAAGCAGCTCACCCATCAGGGATGAGGTCTTCTTATCGTAGATATATCCCTGTATCAGGGAGATCTGATCTGATCTCCCCTCAAGGGCTTCACTGGGCATCTGGGTCTCTTCGTCCCACTCCAGCAGCGCTGAGTTCTGCTCCAGCAGCGTGAGTTCTCTATCTATTGCCTGCAGCTGTGCAAGCTCGCGGTCTCTGTTCATCGTTCACTCCTTCGGTTCTTTGGGTTCTTCGGGTTCTTCGGGCCTACCCATATAGCGCCTGGACACCGCATACCCGGTCAGGAACAGCAGTCCGTAGATCACCAGAGACACTGCAACCACCAGCGTTCTGGAGGGTACGACCCTGCCGATCGAACAGACCAGCACGAAGAGCACCCCGGTACTCATGACCACCCCGATGAGATCCAGCAGCAGATACTGTCGATACGACAACTTCACGAACCCTGATGTCATATGCAGCAGATTCCTGAACCCGAACGGTATGACCCTGCCCAGTGTCAGCAGCATCGTACCATGGTCGTTCAGCCTGCTTCGTACCAGATGCACCTTCGTATAGTACACGGTCCTTCCCGCTTTCGCCTGTGCATTCCTGTAGAGCGAGCGACCTGTCACCGTGCGCTTTGCAGTCGGTCCCACGAGTCTTCCGATCCAGTAGGAGATCTGGTCCCCTGCGAAGGCCCCTGCGATCACCGCAGCGAACAGACCATAGCGCAGTTCAGGGATCACCGCTGCAGCTGATGCTGCAAGAACCGTGATCACATCCTCGGGGATCGGCAGATTTGCCCCTGCAGCGATGAGAACACCGAATATAAGGAGATATATCATCGGGCCGTGTTCAGTGACCCACAGAATAATCGTATCCATGCACACCTCCGACCTGTCTCCTGACAGGTTTTTACCTACCGTCGCACAATCCTACAGTACCTCTTTCAGGTTGATCTTCTCCTCCATGAACTGGATAAAATCCTCAAGGGGGACCCCGTTCTCCTGTTTCCCGTCACGGTATCTGACCGATACGGCCCTGTTCTGCTCTTCCTTCTCTCCAAGGATCAGCATATAGGGGATCTTCTCCTTCTGGGCCTTGCGAACCTTCGCATTGAGACGGTCAGTGCCGAGGTCACCCGACACGCGGTACCCCTCTTCCCTGAGCAGTGCCGTGATATCACGGGCATATCCGTTGAACGCTTCTGCGACCGGGATCACTCTCACCTGCTCAGGAGCGAGCCATGGGGGGAACGCACCGGCATAATGCTCGAGCAGGACACCGAAGAATCGTTCTATGGAGCCAAGCAGTGCCCTGTGGACCATGAACGGCTGCTTCTCTGCCCCGTCATTATCCACGAAGGTCATCTTGAACCGTTCAGGGAGGTTGAAATCGAACTGAACAGTGGACAACTGCCACTCCCTGCCGATCGCATCCTTGATCTTGAGATCGATCTTCGGTCCGTAGAACGCTCCACCGCCCTCATCCACATCATAGTCAAGGCCTTCAGCCTCGATGGCCTTTCTCAGGGACTCTGTGGCAAGGGCCCACTTCTCAGGTTCTCCCACACTCTTCTCGGGCATGGTCGACAGATAGGCACTGATCTCGGTGAACCCGAAGGACCGCAGCATGAACAGGGAGAATCTCAAGACTTCGAGGATCTCCTGTTCCACCTGAGCAGGGGTACAGATGATATGGGCATCATCCTGAGTGAACCCCCGAACCCGCAGCAGCCCGTGGAGTGCCCCCGCCTTCTCATAGCGGTAGACCGTACCGAGTTCAGCCCATCTGCAGGGCAGATCCCTGTAGGAGTGTTTGGTATTGTTATAGATCATGATATGGAACGGGCAGTTCATCGGCTTCGCATAGTACTGCGCATTGTCCATCTCCATCGCCGGGTACATCCCCTCTTTATAGAAATCCAGATGCCCTGAGGTCTCCCAGAGCCAGGACTTACCCACGTGAGGAGTACTTACCATCTCATACCCGTTCTTATAGTGTTCCGCCCGCCAGAAGTCTTCGATCGCCAGACGGATCCTCGCTCCCTTGGGGTGCCAGTAGACCAGTCCGGGGCCGGCTTCTTCATGCAGGGAGAACAGATCCAGCTCCTTGCCGAGTTTTCTATGATCACGTTTCTCCACATCTTCAAGATGCTTGAGGTAGAGCCTGAGCTCCTTGGGATTGGCCCAGGCCGTCCCGTAGATTCTCGTCAGCATGGGATTGGTCTCTTTCCCACGCCAGTAGGCACCGGCGATGGAGAGCAGTTTGAAGGCCTGGGCATTGAGCTGTTTGGTATTCTCCACATGCGGACCCCGGCAGAGATCGATGAACCCACCGAGCTCATAGATCGAGACTTCCTCATCTTCGGGGATGGCCTTGAGCAGCTCGAGCTTGTAGTACTGCTGTGCGAACAGCTGCTGTGCTTCGGCTCTGGTCACAGTCTTTCGAACAAAGTCCTTCTGTTCTTTGATGATCGCTGTCATCCGTTCGGTTATCTCATCCAGATCAGCCGGGATCAGCTGTCTGGGAAGATCGAAATCATAGTAAAAACCGGTCTCAATCGCCGGGCCTATCGCGATCTGTGCATCTGGGAACATCTGAAGCACCGCTTCAGCCATCACATGTGCCATAGAGTGTCTGATCTTGTGGAGTCTCTCATCCATCACCGCTTTTGCCATCACATTCCTCCTGTTGTCTGTACCGGCAGTGCCTGCACAAAAAAGCCTTCATGCTCTGCGTCCTGATCGCACAGCACTCTGGTATCATAACCATAGATGTACTCTGCAAGGACGAAAAACATAAAGGCTCTTGCCCTGGTCTTCCGCGGTTCCACCTTACTTCCGTTCTTTCATACGAAAGAGACAGCGCTTCATTGACTCTTTTACGCAGAGATACGGCAGACCCTACTGACTCAGGCTTCCCATGAGTGTTCGAATCGCAGCTCCGGAGGGGTGTTCAAAGGGAGTTCATCAGGCATCTTTCAGCCGAACGGATGCCTTCTCTCTTCATGACTGTACCTTCTACTCGTCTCCATCATTGCCTTTCAATGTTAATAATTATCATTCGGACAGATTTTGTCAACAAGAACCGCTGCCCCATCACATCTTTTCTCCCGATGTTTCATCCTCAGATCGATCTGCTGCACATTCTTCCCTTTTTCGCTTGACACAATATTTATTTTATCGATATATTTTAATCGATAAATAAATAACCATAGGAGGAGACGTATGAGTATCAATGCGTTTTCAGTTCCAAGAAACATAGTGTACGGAGAGGGATCTCTGGCGAAGCTGGCTGAACTGGACGGCACCAAGGCCATGCTGGTGACCGGAGGCAGTTCGATGAAGCGATTCGGCTTTCTGGATGCGGCAGCGGCATATCTTGCCGAAGCGGGCATGGAGACTGCTGTCATTGACGGCGTGGAACCCAACCCCTCGGTAGAGACGGTCAGAAAAGGAGCCGAACAGATGATCGCCTTCGAACCGGACTGGATCATCGCTATCGGCGGTGGGTCTGCACTCGATGCTGCAAAAGTCATGTGGTGCTTCTATGAACACCCGGAGCTCTCCTTCGAAGATATCATCAGCCCGGGGAGCATGCCGACACTCAGGACCAGAGCGAAGTTCGCCGCCATTCCCTCAACCAGCGGTACGGCTTCAGAGATCACAGCGTTCTCGGTGATCACCGATACCCAGAACCATATCAAATACCCCATCGTCTCAGGTGAGATGGTACCGGATCTTGCCATCCTCGATCCGAACCTCCCGGCTAAGATGCCAGCACACATCACCGCCAATACCGGTATGGATGTCATGGCACATGCAGTAGAGGCGGCTGTCTCGACCGCTGCCACCTCCTTTACCACACCGTATGCGATCGAAGCGATCAAGCTGGTCGCTGCCAATCTGCCCACTGCCTGCAGCCAGCCTGAGAACATGGAAGCAAGGACTCATATGCATAATGCATCTGCACTTGCCGGCATGGCCTTCACCAACGCCTCTCTCGGGCTCGTCCACTCACTTGCACACAAGATCGGCGGAGAGTTCGGTGTCACGCATGGTCTGGCGAATGCCATCCTCATGCCGTACATCATCACCTTCAACAAGCAGTTCACCGATGCCTACCAGCAGATCGAGGCAGCACTGGGAATCGAGGACCTGGCACAGGAGATCAGGCGGCTGAATGCCTCATGAACATCCCGAGCTCATTCTCAGCATGTGATGAGGTGGATTTCTCAGAAGAGAAGTTCCTCTCAGTACTCGATCGCATGAGTGCACGGGCCCTTGCAGACCCCTGTACCCTCACCAACCCCGGAGCACCTGCGGAAGCAGATGTGAAAGCCATCTACACAGCAGCGTACTACGGAAGATGACCGGCATATGTGGCTCTTCATCGATTTACAGACGTCGGTGATGAGCCATCCATATATACATGATACGAGTCCCATACCTTTCGGGGGCATCCGGAGCGAACCATCCGGATGCCCCCACTTACTTTGCCGGTTATATACCCATACGAAGCTTGTAACATGTCAGTTTTTTCGGTAATCTTCGAACATGAACTTGAAAAACGAACGAATCATCTCAACGATCAAGGATCAGGTCTATGAGGTGTTGAAAGCCAATATCGTGAACGGGTCCCTCACTCCCGGCCAGCGTATTCAGGAGCTGCAGATCGCCAAGGAGCTCAATGTCAGCCGATCCCCGGTCAGGAATGCCATCAATCAGCTGATCGGAGAGGGACTGCTTGAGAGTGTCCCGAACAAGAGCGTGTTCGTGAGAAAGATCTCCGAACATGATATCATAGAGGCCTATGAGTTCCGGCTCATCATCGAACTCTATGCCGTCAGGAAGGTCGCTGAGAACCGGAGCGAACAGATCGCCCAACGGCTCAGGGAGTTCAGGACCCTCTTCACCACCCATGCTCATATCGAAGATCTGGCAGAGTATCTGAAGATCGATTCGGACTTTCACCAGTACCTCGTCGAGAGTGCCGGCAACACCATCATCTCAGAGGCGCTTACCAAAGTCTCCATGCTCATCACGCCGTTCAGGATCTATGCACTCTCAAGCCCCAAGCGGTTCTATGAGTCGGTAGATGAGCATATCCGTGTCATCGAAGCCCTTCTCGATCATGACGGTGAACAGGCAGTCACCTGCTGTGCGAACCATCTTTCCTGGGCCAAGGAAGAGATCCTGAACTATCTGAACTCCCGAAATACCGAAGCATAGCCCCATCAGCCTGCAGACTTCAGCCATCCTCTCTTAGAGGATGGCTTTTCTGTCTTTCAGCACCTCTCCTGTGCTGATCCAAAAAATAATTTGACATCACCATATTTTCATGCATAATGTATACATTATCCATTATGCATAAGACAAGGAGCCAGAAAGATGGCCATGACACGCATCAAGTACGACAAAGGGGTCATTGACGTCGATATACCGGAAGAGAATCTGCAGGAGATCCTGATCCCCAGAGAGATGGCCCAACCCGCTGAGCGTTCAGAGGCACAGATCGTGGAAGAAGCTCTCACCCATCCCATTGATTCAGAACCGCTGTCAGTGCTGGCTGCCGGAAAGCAGCGGGTGGTGATCATCACCAGTGATCACACCCGTCCGGTCCCCAGCAGCATCACCCTTCCCATACTCCTGAGAGAGATCAGGAGGGGAAATCCCGATGCATCGATCACGATCATCATCGCCACCGGGCTGCACCGCGGGATGACCCATGAGGAGATGGTAGACAAGTTCGGGGAGCAGATCACCGCATCAGAGCACCTGATCAATCATGATGCCTCTGACTCCTCCCTCTTCGTCGATCTGGGGATACTCCCCTCGGGAAGTATCTGTGAGATCCATCATCTTCCAGTGGAGGCAGATCTGCTGATAGCAGAGGGGTTCATCGAACCCCACTTCTTCGCCGGGTTCTCAGGAGGGAGAAAGAGTGTCCTCCCGGGGTAGCTTCACAGGCCTGCGTGAACAGTAACCACTGTGCAGCGGCTATCGCCCACCCCCTGGCAGCCACCGGGATCCTTGACGGGAACCCCATCCACGAAGACATGATAGAAGCGGCCCGCAGGGCCAACCTCAGCTGCATTCTCAATGTCCTGCTTGATGAGAATAAGCATATCTCAGCTGCAGTCTTCGGTGAGCCTGATGCAGCTCATCGCGCAGGATGTACACTGCTGTTCGATCAGTGCGGGGTGCACGCAGCCCCTGCTGACATCGTCATCACCACGAACGGGGGGTATCCCCTCGATCAGAATCTCTACCAGTGTCCCAAAGGTCTCGATGCCGCTCTTGCCTGTATCAGACCCAAAGGGGTCATCATCATCGCCGCCGGCTGCATCGACGGACTCGGCGGTGACCATTTCGGGGAACTGATGCTCAGTGCCCCGCCGAACGAACTGCTCGAAATCATCTCAGCGATACCGCCTGAACAGACGATCTCAGAGCAGTGGAGCGCACAGCGGTTCGCCGATGCGCTCATACACTACAGCATCATCCTGGTCACCAGCGGGCTGTCGAGGTCCGTTGTCGAACAGATGAACTTTTTGCATGCCGAAACCGTCAGCGAAGCATTGGACATGGCTTTTGCCATTCAAGGCAGAGAAGCTTCAGTGACCGTCATCCCTGACGGGGTCGGTGTGATCGTAAGGAGAACAGAGGAACATGAATGAGATGGTAAAGGCAATCAGGAACCATGAAGATGACAATGTTGCGACATTGTTCTCGACAGCTGATGCAGGGACTCCTGTGGCTGTCCTGGATACGAAGGGAGAGAGCACGATCGTGACCGTGCTCGATGACATCCCGTACGGACATAAGATCGCTCTGGTACCTATCGGGAATGGTGAACAGGTCACCAAATACGGCGAGGAGATCGGTATCGCCACACAGGCGATAGCAGTCGGAGCTCATGTCCATATTCATAATATCGACAGCATCCGTGGTCGAGGCGATTGGAAACAGGAGGAACAGGCATAATGAGCAGCTATATGGGTTACGTACGGAAAGACGGGAAGATCGGCAGCAGAAATCATGTGGCTGTCATCCCCTCGGTGGTCTGCGCCAATGAAGTGGTCGAGAGCATCGTGCACAATACAGCCATGACTCAGGGGATCATCCATCATCAGGGCTGCTGCCAGACTCCTCCGGATCTGGAGAGGATCACCGACTGCCTGATCAAGATCGGAGAGAACCCCAATGTGGGAGCCGTCCTGATCGTGAGCCTCGGCTGTGAGGGTGTCGATACCGACCGGCTGGAACGGGAGATCAGAGCTACGGGAAAACCCGTGGAACGGATCAACATCCAGGAACTGGGAGGAACGAGTCCTTCGATCCAGGCGGGAATCGATAAGGCACAGCAACTGGTTCTGCAGATCTCCGGGATGCAGAGGACCGAGGTCGATCTCTCTACGTTCGTCATGGGTATCAAATGCGGGGCTTCGGATACGACCTCAGGAGTCGCTTCCAACCCGGTCATCGGCTATGTAGCCGATAAGGTGATCGAACACGGTGGTACGGTGATCTTTGGAGAGACGACAGAGTTCATCGGAGCAGAGCATATCCTGCAGAGAAGAGCGAAGGACGAGTTCGTCGCATCTGAGATCGGCAGGATCGTCAAAGAGATGGAAGACCGTGCCAAGGCCATCGGGGTCGATATGAGAAAAGGCCAGCCCACCCCGGGGAATATCGCCGGAGGTCTGAGTACGATCGAAGAGAAGTCCCTTGGAGCGATCGTGAAGTCGGGAACCAAGACGATCGACGGGGTCATCGGCTACACCGAAGCACCGAAGGGACCCGGCCTCTGGATCAAGGACTCTCCCGGCAGAGAGATCGAACTGCTCTCAGGGATGGCTGTCGCCGGGGCACAGGTGATCCTCTTCTCTACAGGACGAGGTGCCCCCCAGGGATTCCCCGTCGTACCGGTGGTCAAGATCTGCGGGAACCCGGTCACCTATGACCGGATGAGCATGATATGGATATCAACGCAGGAAGGATCGTGACCGGAGAGAAGTCCATCGAAGAGGTCGGTGATGAGACCTTCGAGCTGCTGCTGCGCGTCGCATCAGGGGAGATGAACAAAGGCGAATCGATCAAGTATACGAAGTCCATGGACTTCTACTGCCTCGGACCGGTGATCTAGCCTTCAGGGGAGCCTATGGCGGCATGTCATCTTGACATGACCGCCTGCATATACTATTTCAGAAAAAGGAGAAATTGAGTAATGGCAGATGTACAAGTAATTCGAGTAGTCATCGGGTTGACGGTCGCGATCGGGTTGATCCTGTTCCTTGTGACAAGGACGAAGGTTCATGTGTTCCCATCTATGATCATCGGGGCACTGGCAGCAGGTCTGGTTTCAGGTCTACCTTCAGCACAGGTACTCAGTGCGATCCAAAGCGGCTTTGGAGGCACTCTGGGAAGCATCGGTATCATCATCGGATTCGGGGTCATGATGGGAGCGATCTTCGAGATAAGCGGTGCGGCAAAGCGCATGGCCATCACCTTCATCAAGCTTCTGGGGAAAGGCAAAGAAGACGTCGCTATGATGATCACCGGATTCATCGTCTCGATCCCGGTCTTCTGTGACTCGGCGTTCGTGGTCCTCTCACCGTTGGCAAAATCACTCTCAAGGAATACTGGAAGAAGTCTGATCACCATCAGCTGTGCCCTTGGTACTGCACTGCTGGTGACACACTCCCTTATTCCCCCTACTCCCGGGCCTCTTGCGATCACGACCTATTTCCAGCTCGATATCGGCATATTCATGATCTACAGCCTGATCGCGGCTGTACCTATCACCATAGCAGGGTTGCTGTATGCGCGATGGATCGGGAAACGCCTGTTCAGGCTCCCGAGTGTCGAGGACTCATCGGTACTCATCGACCGTCCCTACACCACAGAGGAACTCACTGAGGAAGTATCATACAGCACCGACGGTATCCCCGGTACCTTCCTCTCCTTCGCACCGATCCTGATCCCGATCGTCCTGATCCTGCTGAACACCGTAGGGAACATGACCGGGTTCAGCGGTATCCTGAAATCCATCACCGGAACCGTAGGACACCCTGTGGTGGCCGTCGGTATCGGTCTTCTGATCGCCATCTACGGTCTTGCCGGTAAGATGGATCGAAAGGAGGTCATCGGTATCCTTGATGATTCCATCAAACATGCCGGTATCATCGTGTTCGTCACCGGAGCCGGTGGTGCACTCGGTGCAGTCCTGAAAGCCAGCGGAGCTGGTGAGCAGATCGCTCAGGCACTGGTCAATGCACATATTCCCGGTATCGTGCTGCCCTACCTCATGGCATTCCTGCTTCGTATCGTGACCGGATCAGCGACTGTGGGTATGCTCACGGCAGGATCGATCTCAGCCCCCATCCTGCTGACCATGACCGGAGTGAATCCCTATATGGCAGGTCTTGCCTGCTGTATCGGTTCCATCGGTATCACCAACCTGCACGACAGCTACTTCTGGGTCGTGAACAGGACCACCGGTCTGACTGACATCAAGGACATGCTGTGGAACTGGTTCGGCGCCGTGCTGTCACTCTCAATGGTGGGAGCCGTGGTACTGTTCGTCATGAACGCCATCGTCTGATCACTGACAGATCCTGCGTCTTCTGAGTAGATACGAGCACCGGACCGGCATAAGACCCGATCCGGTGCTCTTCTTTCAGACAAGCCCCGAGGAAGAGACCGATGCCCTGCAGGTCTGAGGATCGAGGGACGGGACTCCGTACGGACCATCCTGTATGAATGCTATCGAGAGCCCTTCAAGGGGCTTCCCTATCTCCTGTGCCACAGCTGCAAGTCCGAGCTCCAGGGCTTCCGCGAAAGTCCCTGCTGATTGTGACCCATCACCGGGAAGGAGCGGTGAACCGGGAGTCATGGCGTACTCATGCGGTCCGAACTGAGGGCTGTAGTATCTCAGGTGGTCCATCGGCATCCTGTCGAAGACCCTCGTCCACTCCTGCACCTGCCACTGCTCGGGTATGAACGTCCAGTCATCCGACTGGATCAGCCGGTTGAAAGCCTGCGGTCCGATCAGCTTCAGCAGCTGGATCGTCGTGCGATAATAGAGGCTGCCGATGACATCAGTATCAGTGTTATCCGCTAGCAGGATGATATAGCCATCATCCTTGCGCAGTTTTGCCGCTTCCACAGCGGCTTTTGCCGTCTGATAGTGGTTGATCCCTACGAACCCGCCATGGGTGATCACGATATCGTACTGCTGATCCACCGAATACCTGCTGTAGCTTGATAGAAACGCTACTGCCGCCTCATGAGCAGCCTCCAGATCTCCGGCGAACACCCCGGTACAGGCGAACTCATGATCGAGCGTGACATTGATGATGAAATCGACTCCTGCGGCGTGTGCCATCTCCAGCGATTCCAGATGGCAGGGGTTATCCTTCAGGATGAGGGTGGTCGCATTGGGATGAGCAAGCATCGGATACCCGTGAAAGATGAAGGTACTCTGCTCACCGATCAATCCCGGGCAGACTGACTTCCTCCCCCCGAAGCCCCTGCCATGAAGTGACTCTCTACCAGCCCGGTCAGGATCCTGATATCACTCTCCATATAGGTCCTGTTGATGATGATCTCACTTCCGCGTGAGGTCCTGCCGATGTTCACCAGCTGGGCTTCATCAAGACAGTCATGATTGATGATGGTCACCCCGTGCTCTCGCACTCTGGGATCGAACATCGTACGCATCTCAAGGTCAGTCAGGCCTCTGTGGGTCCCGGTCGCGACGATGACCTGTATCTGTTTACCGGGGACACCGCAGTTCAGCACCCGCTCGACCACCGGCCACAGGATCCCCGATGCGCCGGTGTACGGTACCGGTCTGGTATTGTCAGAGACGACGATGCAGACCGTCAGAGATGCAGGTCCATCCTCCCTCTCTGCTATGATCTGCTCTATGGTCCTCGATGCGATCGGCGCATCGAGGGCCTGCTGTATGGCCTGTTCGGGATCGGGCAGCCTGGTACTGCTTGGCATCGAAAGGACATCGACCGTATCGGGGATTTCGAACTCAGCCTGATCAGCAAGTGCACATGTGATGGTTCTTCTCATTACCGCTTATCTCCTCTGTGTTGCGCTCATCGATCAGCTATAGGGCCTGATCAGAGAAAAATCACCGGTCTTTGCCGCCTCGAGGATCGGACGCATATAGGTATCGATCAGCTCGGCAGTCAGGGGGATCGGCATGTTCTGCAGCTTCATCCTGAGTTGCGGGTTCTTGGCAGCTTCAGCGGCACGTTCTATGTGGGCATCGGTGAATCCGGGGATCTCAGAGAGAGTCACCGGGGATCCGATGGCTCTGGAGAAACTGCGCAGACCTTCGGCTACCGTAAGACCGAGCTGCCTGGCACCGGCGGCATCAAGTGAGTCGGTGATATAGCCGTAGGAACTGAGGATAGACCCGACGAGTCTGAGCTGTCGTTCGACAGAGGGCGCGAAGAAGACCATGTAGTAGGGATTCATGATCCCGCAGGCCCGCCCGTGAGAGGTGATATCGACCAGGGAGAAACTGGTCAGATGGGCACCGTTGGTCCCGCCGATCATGATCGCGTACCCCCGAGGTCGGTCGCAAGGCCGATCCCTGACGGGCTTCGATATCGGACGGATCTGCGATGATACGCGGGGTATACTTCAGGATCAGGTGCAGGGCTGCCTCCATGATCTGTGCAAGCAGCTCATAGGTCTCCTCATTGGCTCCATAGAAGACTTCCAGACAGTGAGATATCCCGTCAAGGGCTCCATCGACAGAGAGTCCTGTGGGCATGGAGGTCGTGACCGCATAGTCGAATACCGGGTGCTGCGGTATGATCGCATCATCCACGATCAGTTTCTTCTGTCCTTTCACAGGATCGGTTATGTTGGAATATTTCGTCAGGTGGGCACCTGAGCTGGCCGAGGTCTGGATCGCGATATGCGGGATCAGAGCTCTCCCTTCTTTGGAGACTGCCTCACTCACCAGATTGGAACCGAAGTAATCTTCGATCTCATGGCTCTGGGACCCAAGAGAAGCCAGGACATCAGCAGCCTTGACCGCATCGATGGCACTGCCCCCTCCGATCGATATCAGGCAGTCTGGAGCTGTATGGAGGATGTAGCTCTCGATCCGGTAGACATCCTCTCTCGGGGCATTCGGTGCAGCATCCGGGACGACGACTCCACCTGCAAGTTCTACCCCGTGAGCCTTCAGCGAGGCAAGTACCCGGTCACAGACCGGTTTGAGATAGGTCGTGTTCGATATGACCAGAGCTCTCTTCCCATGACCGGCAGCGATAGCCCCCACCTCATCAAGCACATCTACCCCGAACAGGTACCTTCCGTGGGTGAAATCCTTCAACAACTCTTCAGCTTTCATTCTGTAATCCATTCTTATACTCCTTACTGGTGTTTGTACGACTCTTACGCTCCCATACCCTGCAGCGAGACGTTCAGGCGACAGCAGCAGATACCCGCTGTATCCTCTGCTAGTGATCATCATGGAAGAGGGTCCTGAGGATCTCCTCAACCAGCGGTATGAGAAACACGACACATCCGATGAAGAAGATCATACTTCCTGCCATCGATGCTATATCATGCGAGCGCATACCGCTGATCAGATACAGGACCGAACAGGCAAAGAACAGCATCCATCCGATGAACTGGAACACATGGCTTCGTTTCATGACTCTCCCGGCATCCTGACAGGGATGCTCCTCACAGTGCTAGGTATACCGTACCTGCTGTCGGTCGAGTTCCTTCCGTACAGTTTCCAGGGAGACCGTCCTGCAGGTCCTTCCCTGTTTGATGGCAGCAGCTGCTGCGATTCCCGCTCCCTGTCCTGTCACGGCGCAGCACATCATATTCCTCGTTGCCGCATGTGCTGTCCTGTCTCCTGAGACCGCCCGACCGACTACCAGCAGGTTCTCTATCTGTGCAGGCACCATTGCCCGGTAGGGTATCTGGAAATATCTGCCGGTCACCGGGAGACGAAGGATCCCGTACCCGTCAACGAACTCGGGAAAGATCCCGATCGCATCGGGGAACCTCCCCTCACCGAGAACATCTGTACCGGTGAGAGTATATTCTCCTGTGATCTTCCGTGATTCACGGGTACCGATGGCCATCCCGTAATTTCTCAGACGGGCATGTTCGAAGCCGGGAATACTGCTGTTCATCGCTTTGATGACCTCCAGGACCTGGGCCCGCCCTTCGATCTCAGCGGTGGTCAGATCAGCTACACTGGTACAGTCGATACCAGCACGATGGACAAGATTCAGATAGGTAGCCTGCCCATCTTCGGTGATCGTGCTCCAGGAACCACCGAAGCCCCAATGCTCGGCCGGACAGGCCTGTCTGAACTGCTTTTCAAGATAGGGACTGAACATACGTCGTTCCTCTTCGGAGCTCTGCTGTGCCCAGTCCTCTCCCCAATCCCCATAGGTCGCAGGATCTTCTGCCACATAGGAGAGGAACTGGTGTGTATCGATACCGCTCAGATTGAAGGTCATCGTGACCGCCTGTCTCTCTCCGATCGGGCTCATCACACAGGGAACTCCTGCTCGAAAGGCAATATCAGCATCACCGGTACCATCGATCACCACGGCTGCAAGGACTGCGAGCCGACCTGACTTACTCTCGGTGACCACCCCTTTGACCACACCATCGATCACGATCGGTTCAACAGCCAGACAGTGGAGCAGCGGTATCACGCCGGCCTCAGTGACCAGGACATCTGCCACATGCTTGAACAGTTCGGTATCAAGGGCATAACTGTCAGACTGCACTTCTGGTATCGCAGCTCCCATCTGAAACGCCCTTCGTTCGAACTCGATCCCGATCCCCTCGGTATCCAGGGTCTTCTCATGCCGGTACCATGCCAGCGACTCTACCCCTGCTACTGTCATGTTGCCGCCAAAGCATCCATGCCGTTCTATCAGCATGGTCTTCATCCCTGCACGTGCAGCGGCGATGGCAGCTGCAAGTCCTCCGGGGCCTCCCCCGACTACCAGGACGTCGACCGTGTCATAGACCACCGTCTGTCGCGGCTGCTCCTGTACATATCTCATAGTGTTCATCTCCTTCTACCTGAACCCGAACAGATGCGGCAAGGCCAGAGTGGTCTCGGGGATGAAGGTGATGATCAGCAGTACCACGATCAGCACGAGCAGGAACGGCCAGATCGCCTTCATCACCTCTTCGAATGAGACCTGTGCGATATCTGCTGCAACATAGGCACATACTCCCAGAGGAGGGGTTATGAGACCTATGTTCAGGTTCAGTTCCAGCACCACACCAAAATGCATCAGATCCACCCCAGAGTCAGCAGCAGCGGCATCAGCACAGGATGATGATCAGCATGATGCTGATCCCTTCCATGAAACATCCCAGGAACAGGATGAACACATTCAGGATCAGCAGTATGACATACGGGTTGGAACTGATCCCGGTAAGCAGTTCTGTCAGCATCGCAGGGATTCCCTCATAGGTGAGGATCCATCCGAACACCGTCGCAAAGGAGACGATGAGCATGATACGGCTGGTGCCCTTGCCCACTTCCACCAGCGTCTGTATCAACGCGTCGAATGACAGCTCCCTGTAGACGAATGATCCAAGGAAGATCGCATAGAGCACCGAGATCACCGCTGCCTCGGTCGGGGTGGCAAAGCCGGTCAGGATCCCTGCCAGGATGATGATCGGTGTCAGCATGGGGAGAAAGGAACGGATGAACGATCCAAGCACCATCTTCCAGGTCGCTCTCGGATAGACTTTGAATGATCTTCTTTTTGCCTCCAGATAGACGATGATCATCTGAGCTGCAGTCATCAGCAGTGCCGGGACGATACCGGCTATGAACAGTCCACCGATGGAGGTCCCGGTCATCGCCCCATAGATGACGAATCCAAGACTCGGCGGCATGATGGTGCCGACGGTCGAGGAGGCTGCTGTGACAGCAGCGGCAAATGCCGGATCATACCCCTCCTGTTTCATATAGTTGATCTCTATGGTCCCCAGTCCTGCACTGTCAGCAGTCGCCGAGCCTGACATGCCCGCAAAGATGAGGCTCGAGACGATGTTCACATGACCGAGTCCCCCCGGTATATGTCCGACAAGCTGCTTGCAGAAATCGAACAGCCTGTTCGTCACCCCGCCCATGTTCATGATCTGCCCTGCAAGCATGAATAGCGGGATCGCAAGCAGCGTGAACGATTCGAAGGTCCCGAGCATGATCTGCGGGATCGTCTCCAGGGGCACTCCGCTGGTTACGAAGTAGAAGAGGCAGGAGAGTCCCAGACTGAAGGCCACCGGCACCTTGATGAGCATCAGCAGCAGGAACACCAGGATGAAAAGACTGTTTCCCATTGGTCACTCCACATAGAGGTTTCGAGAATTCTCAGTCATGGCTGCCCTGCTTCTCAGGTTCCGACATGACTGAAGAGTCTCTGAACAGATGATACGTAGTAAAAGCCCCCATTCCCAGGAACCCGAGTACGACAGCCAGGGTATACAGGGAGACAGGAAGACGGGCAGCCACTGAGCTGATCCCCTGCTGCCGTGTCATGGTCCAGAGTGCTATCACTACCATGACGCCTTCCAGCAGGATCACCAGAGTCAGGATTATGATACGTAAGATCCGCCTGACACGACCGTGCAGCCTGTTGTAGAAGAAGTCCACCTCCAGATGGGTCTTCTCATAACTGCAGACAGCACTGCCCATGAAGGTGAACCAGCAGAAGGCGAACAGCGAGATCTCCTCGGTCCAGGAAAACGGGGTATTGAATATATACCTCGATATGATCTGCAGGATCACACACAGCAGGATCACCAGCAGGGTCAGCAGCAGCACTGCACGGTAGAGTCTATGGGTAACTGATAGGATCTTGGACATGAGCCGACCATCCTGTATCTGATCATAAGCATGATGATCGATCATGAGCAGCTGTTGTACGCCGCTGATGATCGATCCTGAATACCGATCAATTAATTCTGAAGCAGTGCCTCGATCTCTGCCCAGAGACCGGGATCCCATTCTCCATCCTGCTCTGCACGGATCATGGTCGCGGGATACACAGCAGCTCTGAACTGGTCCTTATCGATGGTATGGACAGTCACCCCTTCGGCAACCATCAGATCGATGTATTTCTGCTGCAGCTGTGCATTCTCTGCCCTGTACCAGGTATCGACCTCATCGAACGTATCGGTGACCATGGCCTGCTGCTCTGCACCTAAGTCCTGCCACCATGCATCATTGACGATGAATCCTGTGATATCATAACTGTGGTCTGTGATCACCAGATGCTTAGCTGCTTCGTACCATTTCATGTTGTAGAGCGATTCCACATGATTCTCCGCACCAGCTACCACGCCCTGCTTCATGGCAAGATAGGTCTCGTTGAACGAGACCGGTGTCGGGGCTGCCCCCAGTGCCTTGAAGCCCTCTATGTACGAATAACACTCGGGGACCCGCAGTTTCACCTGATAGAGATCTTCCAGAGTCTCCACAGGCCGGGATACCAGCAGCTGTCGCGGCAGTCGTGTCCAGCCGGCAGTGATATAGCGTATGCCGTGCTTCTGTGCAAGAGCGTCATTGAGCCGCTGCAGAGATGTGGAGTTCGCGACCAGTTTCGCTTCTTCGGGCGATCCGCAGGTGAAGGGGAAATCAGTCAGGGAGAATCCGGTGTCAAACTGGGCAAGCCAGGAGATGGATCCCCTGAACGCTTCCAGTGTCCCAGATTTCACCAGCTCCAGCTGCTTATTGGCACTGCCGAGCTGTGAGGCATGAAAGGCTTTTACCGTGATGGTACCACCGCTTCGTTCTTCGATGATATCCTTGTATCGATCCAATGCGATCGCACCAAGATTTGCCACGTTCTCAATATCACCGACACGCATCACGATCTGTTCAGTCGAAGACTCCTGACCTCCCCCCCCATACAGTGAGAAGCCGATACTCATTGCCATAATGATCAACACCACTTTCTTCATGCGAACACCTCATTATTAAAATTCCATTTAATAAAATTCAATTCCATAATATAATATTTTTTGATATTGTCAACACAAATCGACACATCCGCAGTTCCCAAAGCCCTGAAGAACGCACTTCGCTGCTGTCTCAGGATCCAGAAAATCATGTGTTCAGGCAGGTTTGACGCGATATTCATGAAATCTGGCAGAGAGAGAACCCCAGGTGGCAGAGAGATCTTCAAACAATGCATCAGTGACCATCAAGAGGATAGCACCTCTTGCGCTATTCTTTATTGACTTACAAAACATTATTGGATATAATCATTTTATAAAACTTGATTTTAATTATTAGTTTATATAAGGAGTGAATCATGCTTATTTCTGAAGTTATCGTACAGATTCTTGAAAAAGAGGGCATCACTGATGCCTTCGGTATCCCCGGTGCCGGGATCAACCCCGTATACAAATACATCAACACCTCGAAGATCGATCATTACATGATGAGACATGAAGAGGCGGCGATCCATGCAGCTGACGGATACTTCCGAGCCAGCGGTAAGATGGCGCTGTGTATCTGCACCTCCGGTCCGGCTGCCACGAACTTCGTCACCGGTCTCTACACCGCTGATGTGGATTCGATCCCGCTCATAGCGATCACCGGGCAGAACACCTCGGACCTGTTCGGTAAAGATGCCTTTCAGTGTGTCGATATCGTTCAGATCGCATCGCCTGTCTGCAAGAAGGCATGGTGTCTCACTGATGCCGAAGCTGTCCCCTCGATCATGAGAGAGGCGTTCAAGACTGCCAGATCGGGAAAACCGGGACCGGTACTGCTTGATCTTCCCCTTGATATCCAGAAGAGTGATATCGCGTTCGATATCGATGCATATGAGCCGGCTGAGATCACCACCCCCGGTCCTGATCCCGAACAGATCAGTCAGGCTATCGCGCTCCTTGATACGGCAAAGAATCCTGTGCTGATCATGGGAGGTGGTGTCCTCCTGTCTGAAGCAGAACAGGAAGTCGTCGAGTTCGCTGAATATATGAACATACCGGTCGTCACGACCTATATGGCCAAGGGAGGGATCCCTGATGATCACCGGCTCAACGTCCAGCTGGTAGGGATCCAGTGTGGTGCCTCGAACATCGGGAACAAGGTGTTCCTGGATTCTGATGTGGTCCTTGGTGTAGGATGCCGTTTCACGGACAGACACACCGGGAACGTCGCAGTCTACCAGGGGGACAGACGGTTCATCCATATCAATATAGAGCCCTCAGAGATCGGAAAGATCATCCCTGCAGAGATCGGTATCGTATCAGATGCGAAGAAAGCTATGACTGCCATGCTCGCAGAGGCGAAGCGAACCGGTGGAAAACGAGCTGGTTCAGAACGGGTAGCAGGTCTTGCGGCGCAGAAGAGAGCACTTGATGTGACAACGATCCCCGGGACCACAGGAGAGATCAAACCTCAGACCGTGTTCGACCGGATGAACGAGGTGTTCGATGACAGGACACTCTGGACCACAGGCTGCGGTCTGAACCAGATCTGGTCTGGTCAGTACCAGAAGATCAACAGGACCAGGACCTATCTGCCTCAGGCGGAGCCGGTACGCTCGGGTATGATATCCCGGCTGCGATCGGGGCTTCGGTGGCGACCGGGAAGGGAAAGGTCGTCTGTGTGATGGGTGATTTCGGTTTCACTTTCCTGGTAGAGGAACTGGCAGTCGCAGCAAAGCATCAGCTGCCGGTCAGCGTACTGGTCCTCAACAATGCCTACCTGAGTCTGATCCGACAGAACCAGGTCTATGCTTTCGGGTATGAACATGCCGTGGAGATGAGCGAGAACAAGGATTTCATCGATTACATCAAGGTGTCCGAAGGCTTCGGTTGTACAGCAGAACGGGTCCTGGAGGATAAGGATATCGATGCAGCCATGCAGCGTGCACAGGATGCTGCCGGTCCCTATGTGGTCGAGTTCTTCGTAGAAGACAACACCGACTGCAACATGGGAGCCTCGATCGATGCAATAACGAATTTCAACGAATAGCGCATATTTCTTTGAGAGGACCCTGTCTGAGCTGTACTGGCTGAGCAGGGTCTTCTCTTTATCCTGCGGCCCATATAGAATACCTTTACATACCTGACGGTTTTACGTCATAATGTGGTATCACAGTTCACTATGGAGAATCTACTATGCAATCTGAAGGTGTCAAGAAGAACCAGTCTATCGGTAAAGCGTTACTGATCATCGAACATATGGCCAAACAGCAGCGGCCTCAGAGACTGCTCGATCTTGCCAATGATCTGAAGATGCCCTCGAGCACCATCATCAGGTTCCTCAACACACTCATCGAGTATGGCTATGTCAGGAGGGATCCTGAGAATTCCCGATACTCTCTGACCCTGAAGCTCACAAGCCTGGGAAACCTGGCCTATTCGAAGTTCTCCTACTCCAATGCGCTGAAATCACATCTGCACAGTATCAGTGACACACTCAATGAGTCAGCTTCGCTGTCTATCGAGCAGGATATGAATGTAGTCTATATTGATACAGCTGAAGGTCCTGATCACATCCTCCAGACGCTGCAGAGGATCGGTAAGGTGGCTCCGATGCACAGCACCGGTGCCGGCAAGATCCTGATGATGAACTACAATGAGGCAGAGATCAATCGCTATATCGACATCCGGGGACTTCCCGGCTATACCGAGAAGACCCTCGTGACCCGACACTCCTTCCTCAAGGAGATGGAGAAGGTACGAACTCAGGGGTTCGCCTATGACGATGAAGAGTGTGAGATCGGCGTGAAATGCATCGCATTCCCTGTCAGGGATTTTTCCGGCAAGGTAGTCGCCTCGATCAGTGTCTCCGCTCCCATATCACGCATGGCACCTCCGAGAGAAGAGGAGATCATCGAAGTCCTCAAGGAAGTGACGCAGCAGGCCTCTCTGGATCTTGGATGGGCTGAAGGCTGATCCCTGCACAGACCGATCCTCCAAAGTCGTCCCTCCCTCCCAGCCAGTTCGATACGTACAGACTGCGAAGACACCTCCGATACACACGCTGAACAGGAGATCAAGTCATTCACAGGATGACAAAGCCCCCCGTTCAGCCGGTGCATCAGGTCACACACCGGCTGAACGGAAGGGCTCATTACTCTTTGCAGCCGCTCTCAGAGACTGTCTCCATGATTGACTTCAGCTGATCCGTACGCCCTGCTGTTCCAGTTCCTGCTGAAGCAGTCCTATGGCTACATCCCGAACCGGTACGTCTTGCTTCAGAGAAAGAGCTGCAGCGGTCCCGGCTGCCTGCCCGGTCACCGTACAGCACATCATATTTCTCATCGAAGTATGAGCTATCACATCAGCGGAGATGCAGCGACCGGCAACAAGCAGATTCTCCACCTTCAGAGGGACAAGTGCCCATAGGGTATCTGATAGTATCTGCCGGTCAGCGGGAGGATCAGATACCCGCTCCCGTCGATGAACTCGGGAAAGATCCCGATGCTGTCATCGCACCGTCCCTGATTGAGTACATGATCTCTGGTGACTCGCGTCTCTCCCTGGATCTGGCGTGATTCCCGTGTTCCAAGGTCATACCGAAGTTTCTCAGTCTGGCCTTCTCGAACCCGGGAATGTATCGCTGGAAGGCTTTTATGACCCATAAGGCCTGCTTTCTGCCCTCCTGCTCGGCTCTGGTCAAGTCCCGTACATCAGTACAGTCATACCCGAAGGAGTAGATCATGTTCAGGCCGCAAGCCTCTCCTGACTCTGTGAAGGTGCTCCAGGTACCTGCGATCGACTGTGCATCCTCAGGGATGACCCCATCCTGTTGAGCTTGAGCGAAGACCTCTTCGAGATAGGGACTGAAGAGGTTATCCTCCAGGCCAGTGGTGGTGATTGCCCAGTTCTTACCCCAGTCAGCATACGTGGGCTTCAATGTCTGTTGGACATGGGCATGGAACCTGTCAACATCGACCCCTGCACAGTGGAACATCACGGTCACTCCCATCAGTTCCTCTTTTGAACGTTTTGTGTAGGGAACACCGGAACGTGCAGCGACATCGGCATCTCCGGTACAGTCAATGATCCTCTGTGCGAGGATCGCCTGACGACCTGACTTCCCTTCGGTGATGATCCCTGTGATCGTCTGTCCCTCCATGATCACATCGACTACCAGGGAATGCAGCAGCACCTCGACAGAGGATTCTTCACAGAGCCTGTCAGCCACCACTTTGAACCCCTCTGGGTCAATGACGAAACTGTCTGATTGGGGCTCCTTTCGTGCAATAGATTCTTTGACTGCCCGCTGTTCGAACTCAGTACCGATCCCGCAGCAGTCAATGGTATGTTCATGTCTATACCAGGCAAAGGATTCTACTCCTACCTGGGTCATATTCCCGCCCAGACACCCGTAGCGTTCTACGAGCAGGGTCTTCGCCCCCGTTCGTGCTGAAGCCAGTGCCGCTGCCAATCCTGCGGGACCGCTTCCTACGACGACTACTTCAGTCTCGATGAGTACTGGTGTCTCTTTCGGCTGTTCAGTGATCTTCTTCATCATGTGACTCTCTCATTCTCTTGTGTAACATATACACCTGAGACAGCAGATACGTCTACCGCCTCAGGTGTATCATCCGTTCTTTTCTTATACAGCGATCCGTTTCAGATACTTACTGCTGGGAATCTTCGAGGTAGACATTCTCCGTGCTCTTGAGCGGAAGGGGAATACCTGCCGGGAAGTCGAGTTTCAGCTGTTTGAAGAAACTCAGGATCAGTACCAGCATGGCAAAACAGATCGGGAATCCGGTTATGATCGACACCGTCTGCAGTGGTCCAAGCGCCTGCGGGTTCAGCAGATACAGTGCAAGGGATACTGCTCCGGCCAGGATCAGCCAGAATGCCATATTCCACTTCTGAGGATCCTGATCACCTGAGAGACTCTTCTCAGATGCTGCAGCCAGTGAATAACCCACTGCAGCATGCCCGGTGATATAGGATAGCAGGCAGATGATCGTAAAGAACGCGATCATCAGATACCCGCCGGGGGCATGCTTGAACATCTCAATGACCACGCCTCCACGGCCTTTCTCGCTCAGTACTGTTACCAGGTCAGCGGTACCGCTGATCTGCAGGTTGATCCCGAAGTTCGGCAGGATCATGTAGAAGAGCATACATCCGAGTGATCCTGCGATCAGTCCACCGAGGACTACCTGTCGGATGGTCCTTCCCTTGGAGATCTTGGCGATGAACAACCCGAAGGGAAGAGCATATACTGCCCACCAGGAGAAGTAGAAAATCGTCCAGCCCTGAGGGAACCCGTTGGATGCTATCGCATCTGTGGTCAGACTCATATAGATGAAGTTCTGGATCATCAGTCCCAACGCGTCGGTAGACTGGTTGAGAATGAAGAAGGTCGGTCCGAAGATCAGGATGATGAACAGCAGGAGGAAATCTCCTCGGATATTCCAGTCACTGAGCTTCGCGACGCCCTTCTTCAGCCCCAGTACCAGTGCGAGGAGCGGGATGAAGGTCCAGAGGACGATCACCAGGATATCGATCCCGACATTGGTAGCATCAAGACCGATCATGTAGGCGATCCCGCTTGAGATAGCAGGTGTTCCCAGAGCGATCGAAGTCAGAACGCCTCCAAGCAGGCCGAAAATATACAGGAAGTTCAGGGTGTGACCTGCCAGACCATCTGAGCGTTTCCCCAGAAGCGGTCGTGCATACTCACTCATCTTCATGTTCTTCTCTTTCTTGACATAGTAGAAATACCCGATCGGTATGGCAACAGCAATGTAGAATGCCCATGCAGAGGGACCCCAGTGGAACATCCCATAGGTTGATGCCCATCGGGCAGCTTCAAGGCTGTTCGGTTCTACGCCGAAGGGTGGTGCTCCCATGATCCAAATCCACTCGATCGCACCAAGATACAGAAGACTTCCTCCGGTACCTGAGGTCAGGATCATTCCCAGCCAGGTGAATGTGGAGAATTGCGGTTTCTCATCTCTCCCGCCCAGAACGATCTTTCCCATCTTGGAATAGGCATAGTACAGACACAGAAAGAGCATAGCCATGGTGAACAGCAGGAAGAACCATCCAAGTTCATGCGTCGTGAACGCATGGACCTGTCCCAGGACTCTGTCACTGGCTTCAGGAAAGATGAAGAACAGGAATCCGAAGAACAGGGTAACGGCTGTAGCTGGTATGAATACGGCTTTGTCGATCCTCATACCTTTGGGTTTCTCATTGTCACTCATAAAACCTCCTATATTTCTGGTTGCCTGCTGTACGCATCACTGATGGGCACGGCAGGACAATCGCATACATGGTAACCACCTGATCACTGCAGGTGTTCATAAGACTGGTGTGCTCAGACACGACAGATCACAGGCTCACCGCTCCGTGCGCGACCGTCATGGCAAGGATCTCCTTCGCCGGGACTTCTCTTGAGGGATCGATCTCCGTATCGCGATGGCTGCTGCAGCGCCTGCTGCCTGTCCCATCGCCATGCATGTGCACTGAGCCCGTAGCCCGGCCAGCGACTTCCGATCAGAGGAGATGATCCTGCCTGCAACGAGGATCCTGCCTGAGCCTCTGGGGATCAGAGATCTGAAGGGGATCTTCGGTATCATCGATTTGGAGGTGTGAAAGACCTCCTCACATCCGTTATCCTCGTTATGCAGGTCTATATAGTTGAAGGCGTTACATATCTGGTCATCATAGGTCGTCGATGCAAGGAACTCTTCAGTGGTGATCCGATGCTCACCGATCACACGGTACCCTTCCCGTGAGAGGGTCCGTGCATACATGGTCTTCAGCACCGCCCGTTCTCCTCCGGGGATCTCTTCATGGATGAACCGGTATATGCGAAGCATGGCCTGACGCCCTCTGATGTTCGCTTCGGTCTGCACCTGCGCATCTGAGGTATCACAGCCATAGACATGGGTACTGTTATGCCCGCCCATCTGCAGCAGCCAGAGAAACGGGTAGGTATCGAAATAAGCCCAGTCCCCCTCTCCAGTCTTCCGGACTGCAGTGCCTCTTCATACAGCTGCTGCACTTCCCCCTTCCACACCTGCTGCATATCGATGTCCTCAATCCGGTACTGCAGGGTGCCCGGCTGTCGTTGCGGGGCCTTCTCGACTTCCAGTCCCAGAGCCCGTGCCCCATCAGCATCCCCGGATGCATCGATGATCTCTCGTGCGATCGTGGTACGGATCAGCCCTCTTCCATAGGAAGTGACTTCCCAGCTGTCACCGACAGCTTGAATATCACCGGTGAACTCTCCATAATGCAGGATGACTCCTGCTTCCAGCGCTTCGGCTTCCGCGATGGTTGCATAGATAGGTACGTTGATATGGCTGTAGTACCCCGGGGTGTCAACCGGTCGGCGTCTTTCAGCCGGTTTGATGGGGATCCCTTCGACTTCTCTGCTTTTGACGAACAGTTCCCAGGGTATCCCCTGGACGACCGGCTGATCTGTCGAATGGAAATGGTTGGGCATGAAGACCCCACCTTCTGTCATGGTGCCTCCAAGCATCGTACCGGCTTCGATGACCGAGGTGGTAACACCTTCCCGAGCAGCCTGGATAGCGGCTATGTGTCCGGCGGTCCCTCCCCCTATGACCAGAAGCTCGACATGTTCACGTACAGCTCTCATATATGGATCCTTTTTAAAATAGTAAACCGTTAATTAAAACCACTGGTATCATTCTACAGCATCTTTACCATCTGTCAAGATAATATTTCATTTATTTATATTCGATTTTAATTATCAAAATTTTTAGATGATATGGTACGATATATGAGCATTCTCTCCCCATATGTTCCCGGGATGTCCCGCATAGTTGTACGTACTGTGTTGAGCTGCACTGGAAGGGAGGTATACCCCATACGGAAGCGAGCCGGATCCAGGGGCTTGGATCCGGCTCGCGTAGTCAGGTCATAGAGGTCTCAGTCATTCTGTCAGTTCTGTCACCACCATCAAGACAGGGTTGATGATTGGTTGGTGACTAGCAGCAGGTTCGCTGCCGAGAGAGCACGATGGTGAGGGTATCAGAATCTCCGCTTCGACAGCCGTGCATCGACAATACAGCCGGGTCCACCGATACACCCGTCTTCACAGCACATCACTTCCACCAGATCTGCATCCACCGGGCGTTTTCCCCAGCTCTTCATCAATGCGATGTTCTTCTTCGTAAGGCCTTCTATCTGCTCGGTCCTGATCTTCAGAGCGGGAGGAAGTGCCGCCGCTACCGACCGTGCGACTCCCCTGCAACGGCAAAGTTTCTGGGCAGCTGTTCAGGTTCTCCGGGGAGCTCTTCGGTCTCCCTGACATCGATGTCCCATGCAAGGAAACAGGCGGCAAGCTCTTCGAAGGTGATCACGGCATCGACGTGGGGGTCGGCCGCACCTTCCTGCTTCTTTGCGATACAGGGACCGATGAACACGGTGAAGGTATCTCCCCTGCGGGCTCTGGCAGCTTCTGCAGCATAGGACATGGGACTTCGCGTATGCGATACCCGGTCCTTCAGCTGCGGTATATGCTTGCGTACACACGAGAGGTAGGCACTGCAGCAGGAGGTGGTCATGAACGGCTCCCCCTGAGCCATTCGCTCGACGAGCTCCTTCGACTCCGCTTCAACGGTCTTCCCGGCTCCTTCGGCGACCTCGATCACCGAGTCGAACCCCAGACTCGAGATCGATGCGAGGATCTGACTGAGGGTCCCGGGGAACTGTCCATCCACAGAGGGCGCGACCAGCGCGGTCACATGATCAGGTCCTGTCAGCTTCCCGGCAACGGTGAGGATCTGGCTTCTCTCCACGATGGCGCCGAACGGACAGGCCCGTGCGCAGCGGCCGCAGTCGATACAGGCTGCACGGTCTATGCTCACCTGCCCTGCCAAGTCTTTCCTGATAGCCCCGACCGGACAGACATCCTCGCAAGGTACCGGGATATAGAGGATGGCATTGAAGGGACAGACGTCCCTGCACTTGCCGCAGTTGACACATCGTTCGGTATCGATGAAGGCCCTGTTCCCGACAAAGGTGATCGCATCCTTCGGGCAGTTGGTCATACAGGGCCGTGCCAGACAGCCCCGGCACAGCTCCGTGACACGATACTGGCTGGTCATACAGGAACTGCAGCCGGTCGAGATGACCGTGAGTACCGGAAGCGGTGCGATGGGCTCTTGGAGTGCCCTGGCGGCACAGGTGCTGAGCAGGGAGACCTCATCATCGTCCTGCTCGAGATCCACACCCATCAGGGAGAGCAGGCGGCTGCGGATCATCGCACGATCCTTATAGATGCAGCAGCGGGAGCTGGCCTGATCCTTCGGGATCATATCGACCGGGATACGATCGATCTTCTCGATGAGACTGCCGCTGCGGTAGAGCTTGAGCAGCTTGGAGGCGAGTTCCCTGCGAAGATAGGTATACTGATTCTTCTGAGTAAGCATATGGTTCACTTCCTTACACTGTCTGATCGAGACAGCTTGTATCCAGATACGCAAGCACCCCTTCAAGGGTCGCCTCACCGAGGAGCTGTCCATCGATGGTAAGAAAGGGCGGCCTGAGCCCTGATTCCCGGCAGTGTCCGATACAGGGGCTTCCTGATATGTGTATACAGCCTTCTATCATCTCCCGGGTGATCCCGCGCGGTTCCCATCGTTCAGCCAGCTCCTCTGCAAGCAGCAGCAGATCAGCACCGCCCATCACAAAACAGGCAGTGCCGGTACAGATCCTTACGTCAGTCTCTTTGATCCTCATGGTGTTCCTCTCATCCAGTCGCTCTAAAGATAGCTCAGTGACGTCTCTTTCAGATACGAGTCCTCTAAGACGGTCCTGATCCTGTGTATGATGGTCCTGCGTATACCGATCTCAAAGGGGATGTTTGGATCCTGATGAGCCTCATTGATCGTGGTACCCACGACGAAGAAGACACGGTCACTGCTCAGCAGCAGCTCCAGATAGGATCTCACTGCCGTGGGGGGCAGCTCCTCGACCGGGTTCCGCCGTTCCAGTTCCACAGCGACACGGTTCAGGGTCAGCATCCCCTCGGTGACCAGATCTACTCCCTTCATGGATGAAGCAGGTGGTATGTCGGCATTCCAGCTCGAAAGATCGACCCGCACCTCCTCATGGCACTCCCGGGAGAAGATCTGCGCAGTGGTCCCTCCCGAGATGATCTTCTTCCCCTGGAAGTCCATGACCTGCTCGACCAGTGCTGCGTCGTCACTCTTCCTGTAGGGAGGACCTGTTGCGATGATCAGGTCTCTGGGTCGGCGGACAGTCACCACCGCACAGGTTATATCATCTTTGGGCAGCCCGGCATCAAGGGCTCGTGCCTTCTGGATGATCGCACGTGCCAGTTCCTTTGACGAGATGTCCTCATCCTCCTTGAGCAGCTGCTGTATGAAGGATTCGACAGCACTTCGCCGCCAACCGAGCGGATACCGATGGGTTCCCAGCCCGGACTGAGTGACCCCGTCGGTCATCATGATCAGCCGGCAGCCATTCTCCAGTCCCACCGATGACCAGCTGAGGCTCTCATCCTTGCAGGCCGCCGGCCTGTCGAGGATGATCCTCTTCTGCTCGACAGGTACGCTGACACTGCGATCGAAGAGGAACATCCGGGGATTGTCATATTCGATCAGCTGTGCGGTGATGCCGTCCTGCTCCCCGAGAAGGATCTGGATGATACTGAAGGTGGAATAGCTGATCTTCCGCTCTTTACAGACAGGCAGGGTGTTCATGATGATCTCAGCAGAATGTACGGCGTTGATGGGACTGAACGAGAGTTTCTGTGCCATATGAGCCGTCATACTTGCCAGGACATTGGCTTTCACCCCGCTGCCGAGCCCATCGGAGAGGGTACAGACGATCCGGTTCTTTTCGGGGTTCCTGGAGTAGAGAAAGACATCCCCGCCGATACGCTGCCCCTGCTTATAGAACTGCGCATAGTCCACATCGACCACGAACTTCCCGGGTCTCATATCGAGCCTCCCCTGCACTCCTCGCTGTTCTGTTCAAAGACATCGATCATCGAACTGAGCATGATCTCAGTCTCCGCGGCATTCTCACCGAGCAGCGATGCTATCTGCTGCACACTCTGCAGGTTCTTCTGTATCACCGCTTCAGCACGCTTCATGACCGCATCCCGATTCCTGGAGGCCTTGGTGATATCCTGGAAGAGTGCTCCGGCAAGCCGCTTCTGATCGATCGAGAAGAAGGTGATCGCAAGGATGCGATCCATTTGGCGGATCGTCCGCTGGATCACCGGCTGATCTCCACAGAAGACCTCACTCAGGTGCGATGAGATATCAAGGAACTTGTTCAGACTGAGCCCTGATACCCTGTTGAGTTCCCGATCATCAGCATCATAGGTGATCGATGAGAACATCCTGAGGAACTGGGCATTGCAGTCTACGATACGATACCCATGGTCTACGATCACCACTCCCATGGGAAGGGTCCTCAGCAGCATATCGACCTTGCTTTGAGCCTGTTTTCTCATATTGGTCACGCACATCTCAGCCTCTGCCATGCCGTTGATGCAGGCGATGGCAAAATCCCGGCAGGAGTTGTACCCGCATCCGCCGCAGTCAAGGCGTTCCCGGGGATCGGCCTTTCCCAGCCGTTTGAGCATCAGTTCGATCTCGAACTCTGCAGCAGGCAGCCTGCCGCTTCCCTGCTGATCCTTCAGATGATAGTCACAGGCTATGGAAGGCATCGAACCGCTGACAGCCCCCGGGGGGTCCTGTGAGAGTTCCTTGAGTCGTGCACGGGTGTATCTGCTGTTCACGGCCTTCTTCAGTACCGGTGCCAGAGCTTCGGTACATCCGGGTCCGTTTATGCACCCTCCCCTGCAGGAGAGCAGCTCGAAGAATACCGGCATCGCCTCACAGCCGCTGAGGCCTGACTGCCGGTCTGATGCGATGCCCTCCAGAGACTGCAGGACATCGAGTATCCCCGATATCCCGGCAGTCCGGTCCTGCAGTTCCACATCACCGCCGCTCAGGGAGGAGATCATGCCGCTTTCCAATGCGTAGTTGGTCGTGGTGCGTGCTTTCCTGGGGATGAAGGAGATCGGGTCACTCTCATCTGCTGTCTTCGGACTCTCGAGGGTGCAGCCGAACCAGGCGCTCATCGGATCAGCAGCAGCCGCATCCGGTGCACAGAGGGTCTGAGGATCCTGCAGATCGATACCGCACTCCTGCATCCAGCCGCGCAGCTCCTTGAATGTCAGTGCGACATCCGGCAGCCCCGGGTTCCTGTCAGCCTCCAGCTTCTTGGAAATGCAGGGTCCGATGAAGACGACGCCGATGGATTCTCCATAGTGCTCTCTGAGCATGAGTGCATGGGCTCCCAGAGGTGATCGTACAGGGGTGATACAGTCGATCAGTGAGGGATAGTACTTCTCTACTGCCTGTACCACCGTCGGGCAGGCTGAGGAGATCAGCGGTGTACTGCAGGACTGGGCAAGAAGGGTGTCAACGTGTGCTGAGACGATCTCAGCCCCAAGGGCCGTCTCTGATACCCCTGCGAATCCCAGAGCGTGCAGGCCCATCAGCAGCTGCTGCTCACAGCCTGCGAATTCGGTCACGAACGAGGGGCCAGAGAGACATAGACTCGAGAGCGATCTTTGATCAGTCTGCGTGCTCTGGGCACGTCATTGCGAATCTTCTTCGCATGTACCGGGCAGGCATCCACACACTTGCCGCAGAAGATGCACCGATCGTGAACGACCACAGCACTCCCCTGATGCACTTGTATCGCCTTGACCGGGCATGCCCGTACACACTTGTAGCAGTCCCGACACTCAGTCTTTTCCGTATAGATCGGTTCGTATCTCATGGCTTCGACTCCTGCAGCTGTTTCAGCCTGGAGATCACCTCCCTGGGGCCGAGTCCCTGGCAGAGCTCTCCATCGATCCTGATGTTCGGCCCCTTCGAACACTCTCGAAGACACAGATGGCCCGCCAGCACGATCTCACAGTCTTCATGCTGTGAGGCATACAGTTCAAGTGCTTCCAGTACCGCTGCATTGCCTCTGGCAAAGCAGGAACTACCCATGCACAGTTCGATCTTCATGACGTCTCCTTACGGTAACCGGGAAAAAGAGCTTCCGAAGCGGGCCTTCAGGCTGTGACGATCACTGCGGGGAGTCACCCGGCAGGTTTCTGTTCCACTGTGTGTGCAGCGGGCCGGAGATCTGTCAGGAGGAGATGCTAGGACCCGCGGGGTGTTCAGTTCACGTCACCCGGACCGCTTCGAAAGCATACAAACCTATAGCATGCCTGCAGGGCTCAGGCCCTGCAGGTCATCTTCCGGATACGTACTTATCTCTTCCCATAGAAGGCTGAGAGATACATCGTCCTGATCTCTGAGATCAGCGGGTAGCGGGGATTCGCTCCGGTACACTGATCATCAAAGGCCTGCTCGGAGAGTTCATCCAGCTTAGCCAGGAACTCCTGTTCGTTCACACCGCAGGCCTGAATACTCTCAGGGATATCAAGTCGCTTCTTCAGATCCTCGATGAGGGCAATGAGCTTCTCCACCTTCTCAAGGTCCTTCTTACCGGCGACTCCGAGATAATCGGCGATACGTGCATACCTGGAGATCGCTGTAGGATACTCATACTGGGGGAATGCCGCCTGTTTTACCGGTACGTCAGTGGCATTGAACCTGATCACCTCTGAGATCATCAGGCGTTTGCCACACCGTGCGGGATGTGAAAGGCTGCTCCCAGCTTATGTGCCATGGAGTGACACACTCCCAGGAAGGCATTTGCAAAGGCCATACCAGCCATACATGATGCATTATGCACCTTCTCCCGTGCCCGTACATCGGTCTTACCGTCTTCATAGGCTGCCGGCAGATACTTGAAGAGGATCCTCATGGCCTCAAGAGCGATACCGTTGGTATAATCGGAAGCCATGATCGAAGCGAAGGCTTCCAGAGCATGAGTCAGAGCATCGATCCCGGAGGCTGCTGTGAGCGCAGGAGGCATCTCTGAGACCAGCTGGGCATCTACGATCGCCATGCTCGGAGTGAGCGCATAGTCTGCGATGGGGTATTTCAGTCCTGTCCGGTCATCAGTGACGACTGAGAAGGGGGTCACCTCCGAGCCGGTCCCTGAAGTGGTGGGGATCGCCACCATGGAGGCCTTCTTGCCCATGTTCGGGAAGGTATATATGCGTTTCTCGATATCCATGAACCGCAGGGCAAGACCTTCGAAAGATACTTCCGGGTGTTCATAGAGCAGCCACATGATCTTGGCAGCATCCATGGGAGACCCGCCGCCGAGTCCGATGATCACATCAGGTTGAAAGGCGTTCAGGATCTGCAGTCCACTGTTGATCGTGCTGAGGGTCGGGTCCGGTTTCACCTGATGGAAGCATTCACAGTCGATCCCGAGTCCTTCGAGGACTGAGGTGACCCGCTCGACGTATCCGTTCTGATGCAGGTAGGAGTCAGTGACGATGAAGCATCGTTTCTTTCCTTTGAGCTCCTGCAGCGCCACAGGCAGACAGCCGTTCTTGAAATAGACTTTTGGCGGTACCTTGAACCATAGCATGTTCTCTCTCCTTTCAGCGATCGTCTTGATGTTGAGCAGATGCTTGACACCGACGTTCTCACTCACCGAGTTCCCTCCCCAGCTTCCGCAGCCGAGAGTCAGTGACGGTTCAAGCCTGAAATTGTAGATATCGCCGATTGCACCCTGTGATGCAGGCATGTTCACCAGGACCCTCCCGGTCTTCACGATATCACCGTAGTAGGTGATCCTATCCTGGTTCTGCAGGTCAGTGTAGAGCACCGACGTGTGACCGAAGCCTCCCAGCTCGATGAGCTTCCGTGCTTTGTCCACACCATCTTCGAAATCCTCACAGCTGTAGAGGGCAAGACAGGGACTGAGTTTCTCATGTGCGAAGGGTTCCGCAGCTGATACGTCGGTCACTTCACCGATGAGCACTTTTGCCAGTTCCGGTACTTCGAACCCGGCGATCCGTGCGATGGTCACAGCACTCTGTCCTACGATGGCGGGGTTCACCGTACCCCGTTTCTTATCAAGGATCAGCTCCCGTACCGCTTTGAGCTGACCGGCATCAAGGATATAGCCTCCTCTCGCCTGGAACTCCTGTTTCACGGCAGCATAGAGATGCTTGTGTACGATGACCGCCTGTTCCGAAGCACAGACCACACCGTTGTCGAAGGTCTTGCTGATCAGCACCGAGTTGACAGCCATCCTGATATCCGCTGTCTCATCGATCACTGCAGGGGTATTCCCCGCACCCACGCCGATCGCAGGTTTCCCTGAAGAATAGGCAGCCTTGACCATGCCCGGACCACCGGTGGCAAGGATCAGATTGATGTACTCATGATGCATGAGTCTCTGTGAGAGTTCGAGTGATGGCTCACTGATCCATCCTATGATATCAGCGGGAGCACCGGCCCGGACCGCCGCATCGCGGATGATCCTGGCCGCTTCCACGGTACACTCCTTCGCCCTGGGGTGGGGAGAGAAGACGATGGCATTACGGGTCTTCAAGGCGATCAGGGCTTTGAAGATCACCGTAGAGGTGGGATTCGTCGTGGGGATGATCGCGCAGACCACGCCGATGGGTTCTGCGATCTTCTTGATGCCGAAGGATGTATCATCTTCGATCATACCGCAGGTCATCGTATCTTTATATTTGTTGAAGATGAATTCGGATGCAAAGTGGTTCTTGATCACTTTATCTTCCACGATCCCCATTCCAGTCTCTGCCACAGCGTGTTTGGCAAGGCTGATCCGTGCCTCATTTGCGGCGATCGCGGCCTGTCTGAAGATCTCATCAACCTGTTTCTGCGAGAATGCTGCATACTGTCTCTGTGCGTTCTTGACTCGAGCCATCAAGGCATCAAGTCCAGCTTCCGTCGAGGCTCCATCGTTCACTCTCGTCTCTTCGTTCTGTGCTGTCATCTGTAAACACTCCTATTCGATAATTTTTTTATCTGATCAGTTTACAGCAACAATATATACATTTTTATCGATACTTGTCAATCGATATATTTTTATTTTTTCATATTCTGATCGTTCAGCTCTGCGTCGAGCTATGGTGCAGTGATGAGTACGCTGTACAGAAGAGACAAGCCTCCTGTACGAGGCAGGAGAGATAGGAGGCAGTACGGCCTCAGCGCCCGGGGGGATCGATACACCCTATCCGCTCAGAAGCAGTCTCCAGGATGCGTACGTGAGCGGTTTCTCCTGCTGAGGGCTGCACCGGTCAGATCGCACTGCCCCGCAGGGAGCTGATGACAGAAGGGGTATCACTGCACGGGTATGCAGAACAGGATATGCGTTCGCAGCAGTTCGTGGTAAGGGGTTGATGATGTAAAAACTATATCAGGAGGGAAGAACTTAGTTCTGCAGGCTGCGTTTTGTCCGGGACTTCTCCTCGATGGATTTCTTGATCCTGGAAGAGAGTTCGGCAAAACTCGTGGCAAGGTCGGTCCTCTGCACGATGATATCCTCAGGCAGGGTCAGATTCTTGGGCACGAAGTTCCAGATGCCTTTGATTCCCGCAGCTACGACCATCTCTGCCACTTCCTGCGCGACTTCGGCAGGTACCGTCAGGACTGCGATATTCACCCCCAGTCGTACCACGGTCTCCTCAAGGTGTTCCATGGACTGGACGGTGACTCCATAGACCGTGGTCCCGATCTTCTTCTTGTCGTTATCGAGGATCGCCACGATGCGCAGCCCGTAATTCGCGAAGCCTTTGTACCCGACCAGGGCGTTCCCCAGGTTCCCGGCACCGATGAGGATCGCATCGGTGGCATTATCCCAACCGAGATGATGTTCGATAGCCATGATCAGTTCATGCACTTCGAAACCCACTTTCGGTTTGCCTTCCACTCCGGTACAGGACATATCCTTACGCACCTGGATCGGTTTGAGTCGCAGGTCTTCAGCCAGTCGTGTAGCCGATACCCAGCTTTCGCCAGCATTTTCAAAATCCTTGAGCAGCCGGAGATAGGCAGGGAATCGTCTTATGGTGGGCAACGGTATGGAAAATAGTGCTTCTTTGTTCATATCTCACCTATTATACGCGAGTTCTTATCATTTGCCAATGTAAAAGTGTAATGATACTAATCTGCTGTATGCAGTATACCTGACTTTCACCTGATTATCAATAAATATTTATCGTTTACTGTATCAGCAGGTCAACTCCCGCTCGATCTCATCGATCAGCCAGTCAGGAGTCGAAGCTCCGGCTGTGATACCCATCCGGGCTACCCTCTTCATCTCCGGGACTACTTCTTCGCGGCTGTTGATGTGCCAGACCCGGCTGGTCCCGACACGGGCGGCTTCATACAGCCTGCGGGTATTCGAACTGTTCTTACCACCGATCACGATGACCGCATCAACCTGTGCACACAGCTCGATCAGGGCCTTCTGCCGGTTCGCGGTTGCAGGACAGATGCTCTTGATGACTTTCAGTTCACAGCCGGCAGCCTCAGCGAGCAGGACCAGATGGCCAGCTATAGCATCAAAACGGTCTGAGGAGAAGGTCGTCTGGGAGAGCAGCACCAGGGGTCTGCTGAAGGTCACAGCCTCAAGTCCCGAAAGGTCATGAACGACGATGACCTCCTCCGGCACACGTGCAGCACCGGCTACCGCTTGGACCTCTCCATGTCCGTGGTCTCCAACAAGAACGATCTGAAAGGATCGCTGCGAGTATTCACGAACGATCCTCTGCGAGTTGAGTACACGGGGACAGGTCCCGTCGATCAGCTGGAATCCCGCATCACGAAACTGCTGCTCCTGCACCGCAGCGATCCCGTGGGCCCTGATCACAGCGATCCCTGCAGGGGCCTCCTGGGCATCGTCAATCACCGAGACGCCCTGCTTCTGCAGATAGTCCATGAACTGTTCATTGTGTATGAGCGGACCGATGGTGTATACCGGCAGATGCTGCACCCTTCCCTGCTCGACAGCCTGTTTGACCTTATGCACTGCCGACTGTACTCCCGAGCAGAATCCCAGCACTTCGGATCTGATGAGTATCATCCTTCACTCCCCTGTTTCAGACTCAGGCAGACTCCCTGACCTGCAGGGAGCATGGTCGTGTAATACCGGGAATCAGCGAACAGTCTGCGGTCGTATCGATCGACATGGACTCCCAGACCTTTTCGGGTCTGCGGGTCAAACTGCAGCAGCGTATCATCAGTGAACAGCAGTCCCTGCGGACGAAGCAGCGCATAGACATCTTCATAGACTTCGTTATAGGTCGATTTACCGCAGTCCTGAAAGATCAGATCATACTGCTGTCGCTGCTGCACCAGCTCCGGAAGGATCTGCTGCACATCGCCCTGACGCAGTTCGATCACATCAGAGAGGCCTGCCTCTGCAATGTGCCTGCGAGCTTCGGCACTGGTGCGTTCATGATTGTCTATGGCGGTGACCATCCCGCCTACGGCTCGGGCAGCCATCCCAAGCCATATGGTAGAGTAGCCGATACCGCTTCCGAGTTCCAGGATGCGTTCTGCCCGGCTAAGTCGGATCAGCAGTCCCAGCAGCTTTGCAAGTTCAGGTTCGATGAAGGGTTGGATATCATCCCTGACTGCTGCATCAGCCTCAAGGGTCTTCAGCACTGTATGATCATAGGAGATCAGAGATCGTATATAGCCCATCATCCTCTCGTGTTCCATGGTTCCTCCCAGAAAAAAGCTCTCCTACCTCGTATTCGACGCAGCCCGAGCCCGGCACCAGCTCCTGCTGTGCCAACTTGGGATAGGCAGGTATCTCATATGTCCAGCTGCGTTCACCGGTATATCTCATCCATAGGATAAAATCGCATTGTATGCAAGTACCTGATGCGGTACGGGAGCTCCTAAGAGATTGAGCCGCCCTGTATCAGGGCGGCTCAATCTCAATCTATATGCTGAGGTTTTTCACAAGGGTGCTGCCGCAAGCGGCCGTTCCCACTATTTCTTGGTCTGTCGCTTACCGCGTTTCTTTCGTTCTGCGACTGCGACTTCCACATCTTCGAGCTCTTTGGCAGCGGGGGCTGCTTCGGGAGTTACCGCTTCAACAGCAGGTTCTTCACCGGTCCGTCCCAGATGCTTGTCGTTCTTTGCCTTGAGTCTCTTCATCAAGCCCATCAGCACCGGAGATGCGATAAAGATCGATGAGTAGGTTCCCACGACGATACCGAAGATCAGATTCAGCGCAAACAGCTTGATAGCGCCGGTTGCGAAGATATACAGCGGTATGACTGCAAGCAGCGTGGTCAGCGAGGTGATCAGTGTTCTGCTCAAAGACTGTGTGATACTCTTGTTGATCACATGCTCAAAGGTCTTCCCCTTGATGGATACCATGTTCTCCCTGATACGGTCGAATACGACGATCGTATCATTAAGAGAGTACCCGATGATCGTCAGTACCGCAGCGATCGTGGTCGTGGATACTTCCAGCCTGAAGATCGCTATGAACCCGAGCATGATCAGTACATCATGCACCAGAGCAGAGAGCGCTGACAGAGCATAGGCCAGCTTGAATCGGAACCAGATGTAGGCAAGTATCAGAAGCAGTGCTACGACTACCACCAGGAAGGCACTCGTTGACAGAGCCGCAGAGAACTTGGGTCCGACATAGTCAGAGCCCTTCACTACGACACTGTGGCTCCCGAAGGTGTCACGCAGCAGCTGAGAGATGGTTGATTCGAGTTTGTCTTTCTCTCCCTCGGTCTCGGCACCGACCCTGATCTGGAACTCCTGAGCCATCTCATCACCGACGACCTGAACCTGTGCGATATCCATCGAGGAGAGCGCGGTTCGAACGTCATCGATCATCAGGTATCCGGCACTCTCTGTATTAGCTACATTGAGGTAGACAGGGGCTTCAGTGATCTCATAGGGCAGTGAAAGCCCGGTCACGACGGCTGTCACTGGAGTCTGTGCACCGGTGATCAGTTCCGCTTCGATAGCGGTCCGGGTATTGAGCCCCTCTGCCAGGGCTCCCATGGTGCTGTATGCCTCTTTTGAGAAGGTCTCAGTCACCACTCCGTTCACATTACGAGAGGTGACGACGATATTCCCGGCCACCACATCAAAAGTCACATCATCATTCCCTGAATAGGTCAGAGACATGCCCTCATCGGCGATCTGAACACGCTGGCTCAGACCTGGCTGAAAATCGATACCCAGGTTGAATCCACCCAGGGCGATGATGCCTGCGATTCCACCGATGATCAACAGGAGGGAAAGAGCGAACATATAGTAGCGTATCTTCGTGAAATTAATTACTTTCTTGCTCATTACATCCTCCAGTCTATGTGCAACTTCTTCACACCCATCTGCTCTATGGCAAAGTCAAATATGAGATGAGACACAAACAATGCTGTAAACATCGAGCTTACAATACCAACTGCAAGAGTATTGGCGAATCCTGCTACAGAGCCCGAACCAAGCTGTGAAAGCACCAGGGCTGCTATGAATGTCGTGATATTGGCATCCATGATCGTCCAGAAGGCTTTCTTGAACCCTGCTTTCACTGATGCTTCAGCAGATTTCCCCAGCAGGTACTCTTCCTTGATCCTCTCGAAGATGATGACATTCGCATCGACTGCCATACCGACGGTGAGGATAAGTCCGGCAATACTGGTCAGCGTCAGCGTCAGGTTGAACGCTGAAAGGATCGCCAGCATGAAGAACAGGTTGAGCAGCAGTGCAAGGTCAGCGATCATACCGGCCCTTCGATAGTAGACAGCCATGAAGATGATCACCAGGATGAACCCGATGGCTATTGCCTGCAGTCCGCTTGATACGGCATCTTCTCCAAGGGAAGCACCGACAGCCTGCTGATTGATGACGCTCAACTCGATCGGCAGAGCAGCTGTCCTGAGGACGATGGCCAGAGCTGCGGCCTCTTCAGAGGAGAATCCTGAGATCTGCACGCTGGATCTGATAGCTCGTTGATGGTAGCCATCGATTTGACCTTGCCGTCCATCACTACTGCCAGTGTATCGTTCTGATGGGTCGAGGTAAGCTTATAGAAGAGCTCCCCGCCCTTGTCATCCAGCTGGAAGTTTACCGTAGGTCTTCCGGTGATAGGGTTGGTCCCGGTCGTGGCTTCCATGATATGGATACCATCGAGTCCGACTTCCTCATCAAGGACGACCAGTCTCTGCAGTTCATCGATCCCGTAGGCATCGTTCTCATAGAATCCGGCTACCATGTATCCGGCATCCAGGAAATCATGCTGTTTGATCGCACCGGTCTCGGTGAATTTCTCTGCGGGATTCGCAGCAACATACTCTTCTACTCTCTGAGAGAGTTCCTGATTGACGATATGGAAGGTCAACGAGCCTTTCCCCATGAGGAACGAATTGATTCGCTCAGGGTCTGCGGCTCCAGGGACTTCGACCAGGATCTGATCGGTTCCCTGCAGTCTGATGTCAGGTTCAGTCACCCCGAACTGGTCAATACGGTTGTTGAGGATTTCCATATCCTCCCGTACCTTCTGACTGATCACTGCATCATCTACCGCTTCACCGACTTTCTCCTCATAGGAGGCTCTGTTCGCTTCGAGCAGTACACTCATACCGCCTGAGAGATCCAGTCCAAGCTGCAGGATGCTGTTGCCTTCGTCTTTGACATCGAGCAGTTCTGCACGGTAGTAATTCTCTATCGCATTGAAAAGACCTTGTTCGGAGGTGTACGCTTTCATCACCTCTTCAACTGTCCATGTCCTTCGGGACATCCATATTTCTATTCTTGTATGACTCTTTAGAGATAGCGATCAGATAATCATATGCTGATGGCACACTCGCATCCAGAGCCATGGATTTGAGATCTCGTAGCTCCTGCGTAGCTCGACCACGAGCATATTCTTTGATCTGCTCTTTTGATCCAGTAGCAAGGTCCTTTGTCTCCTGGGGTACAGCAAAATACCATCTTGCAGTCGGAAACAGAAATAATCCGCTTACCACTACCACCAGGAGCACGATGAACAAACGTCCGCGTTTAGTCATTGCGCAACTCCAATAGAGAATTTGTTTGAGAGACCGAACACTTATTCATGTTTTTCTGAATCAGTGCTGTCTTCCTCGTTGTTAGATTGTGTTTCTTCGTTCTGAGCCTTGGGAGCAGCTTTCTTTGCTGCAGGTTTCTTCACAGGCGCCTTCTTGGCAGGTGCTTTCTTGGCAGGTGCCTTGTCTTCTGTCTCCGCAGGTTCAGCATTCTTGGTCTCTTTTTGTTGATGACGCTCGATATCGCTCCCTTCGAGAACTCGATCTTCGCATTGTCATCGACTTTCAGTACGACCGCATCATCTTTTACCGATGTCACTGTTCCTCTGATCCCGCCGATCGTCACTACTTTGTCACCTTTCTTGATAGCATTGATCATTTCTTTTGCGTCTTTCTCTTTCTTCTTCTGTGGTCGAATGATAAGAAAGTAGAACACCAGGATGATCAAGCCGAATGTGATGAAAGTCGTCACCATCGAGCCTGTTGTGCTCTCTGCTCCGCCGGCTGGAGCGGCCATTAATGCCGGAAATGCCGATAATACTGTAGTCATAAAATGATAACCTCACATTTTTTGGTTGTTCGCATCGAGAAAAAATAACATGTTACAGGGGTGTAGTCAAGGTAACATTGATTCCAAGGTCATGATGTGGTGTATTAATCATTTGATCACGACGGTTTTCGTGATCGCTTCCGAGGGTTCGGTCACTCCAAGCAGTTTCATGATCTCTTCACGACTCTTGAGAGAGAGCCCTGAGAGCGCATTATACTGTTCGATGATACGTCTTACGGCAGCTTCATCCTTGTCATACAGAGCCGCACACAGAGCGAACTTGAACAACCCTTTGCCGGAGAGCTCATCAACAGATGCCTTGGCATACTGTCTCTTCGCCTGACCGTCAACGATGGCACTGTCCCCCTGATACCCGATGCAGAATATGTAATCTTCTCTTTTCATAGACCAATCCTGAAAAAATGCATCTCCTGGAACTTCAGGAGATGCATCATGTGTGTTTCGGCTGTGACTGCTTTCAAGAGGCGGATACACAGACGTGGGTAACACGTTCTGTGTATCATCCAGAGACAGCAGAGCATCCTTCATCTGAGAGAACTCACATTCGCAAGCTCTCTCAGGTGATGTGTTACATCATGCCGCCCATTCCACCCATGCCGCCCATACCGCCGCCGGCAGGTCCTGCAGGTGCTTCACGCTCGGGCAGGTCTGTGATGGCGCACTCTGTGGTCAGCAGCAATGCAGCGATGGATGCCGCATTCTGGAGAGCACTTCGTGTGACCTTGGCAGGGTCGATGATCCCTGCAGCGATCATATCTGTCCACTGCATGGAGGCTGCATCGAATCCGATTCCTGGTTTCTCATGTTTTGCTTTATCAGCGATGATCGCACCATCAAGACCGGCATTCTCAGCGATCTGTCTGATGGGTTCCTCAAGAGCTCGTCGTACGATCTTGTATCCAACCACTTCCTCATCGGTAAGGTCGTCAAGATTCTTTGCTTCCAGGACTTTGACCACCTGGATCAGTGTGACTCCACCACCGGGGATGACCCCTTCTTCGATGGCAGCTCGGGTTGCTGAAAGTGCATCTTCAACCCGGTGTTTCTTCTCTTTCAGTTCCACTTCGGTAGCTGCACCGACGTTGATCACTGCCACACCACCTGCAAGTTTTGCAAGTCGTTCCTGAAGTTTCTCCCGATCATAATCTGAGGTGGTATCACCGATCTGATTCTTGATCTGTGCGATCCGAGCTTTCAGGTCGTTCTGCTTCCCAGCACCATTGATGATGGTCGTGTTCTCTTTCTCGATCTTGACGGTCTTTGCACGGCCGAGCTGTGCAAGTTCTGTGTTCTCAAGTTTGAGTCCCAATTCTTCAGCGATCAGTTCGCCACCGGTGAGGATCGCGATGTCCTCCATCATGGCTTTTCTTCGATCCCCGAACCCTGGAGCTTTTACTGCTACCACGTTCAGTGTCCCGCGAAGGCTGTTCACTACCAGAGTCGCCAGTGCTTCACCGTCGACATCTTCTGCAATGATCAGTAAGGGCTTACTTGCCTGTGCTACTTTCTCGAGCAGTGGGAGCAGGTCCTTCATGCTGGAGATCTTCTTGTCGAAGATCAGGATGAACGGATCATCAAGGATCGCAGTCATATTGTCTCTATTGTTTGCGAAGTAGGGAGAGAGGTATCCTCTATCGAACTGCATACCTTCTACGAAGTCAGTCGATGTCTCGATGTTCCTTGATTCCTCGACAGTGATCACACCGTCTTTCCCGACTTTTTCCATCGCCTGTGCGATCTCGTTACCGATCTCACGATCGTTGTTGGCAGAGATGCTTGCAACCTGTGCGATCTCTTCTTTGTCTTTGATCTCTTTCGCGATCTTCTTGATCTCGATCACTGCATCAGCGACCGCTTTGTCGATACCGCGCTTGATACCCATGGGGTTGATCCCAGCAGCTACACTCTTCATTCCTTCTTTCGTGATCGAATACGCAAGAACGGTTGCTGTGGTAGTCCCATCTCCGGCAACATCATTGGTCTTCGTTGCTACTTCTTTCAAAAGCTGGGCACCCATGTTCTCAAAGGGGTCTTCCAACTCGATCTCTTTCGCAACCGACACACCATCTTTCGTCACTGTAGGAGCTCCGAACTTCTTGTCCAGCAGGACATTTCTTCCCTTGGGACCCAATGTCACTTTCACTGCACTTGAAATCTTTTCCACACCCGCAACGAGCGAGCGTCTTGCTTCTTCATTGAACTGAAGCTGTTTAGCCATCTTTTCAACCTCTCTTCTATAGTTTTACATTTGAATTGTTATGTGATTTTGAACATTATGTAAAGTACAAATATTCTATACGATATTCAACAAAAAAACACATTATTTCCGATAGTTTTTTCTTATTTGTCGACATCCTGCATTCTTCCACGATATAACCACTCGTCATCAGCATACAAAAGAACAGGGATACGTTACCTGTCGGTGTTTATAAACCTCAGCTATATTGATTATTTCATCGGAATATATTAAGGTCTTCTGTACGCGCCGGCGTGGTGAAATTGGTAGACACGATAGACTCAAAATCTATTGTCCGCAAGGACGTATCGGTTCAAGTCCGATCGCCGGTATTCATTTATGACTGCAACTCCTTTTCAAGAAAAGGAGTTGTTTTTTTATATAGGCAGATTTGTACCCACATCTGTACCCAAATCTCTACAGAATCCCCACTCCCCTGCAGTCCTCAAGTGCGAGTTTTCTCACATCAAGCCAGACACCCAACCTGTTCACTCCCTACTGCAGCCCTTCGCTGCTCATCCTTCATCTGAGCCACTTCCAGCAGTAAGACATTCGACATATCTGAATCTTCATACAGCTGATCAACAGAGTTCGTCTGTACCGGGACTCAGCTTGTTCAGTTCTTCCAATCCTGCCTGCAGTGTCTCGATCGCCTGTTCTTTTCCATCAATCCTGTCCTGAGTCTCCTTTGGATCTTCAGTACCGCTGCAGCATCAGGATCTTCACCGCCTGGGGCTCCATCATCAGGAGCCGGCATCAGCAATGGCATCCGCCTAAGAAATCTTATCATAAAACACTTCATCCTTAAGTCCGCCCTCGCAAGTGCGACCGTATTTCGTTCTACGCTTAGTACCAGAGAGATGATTGGAAGTTTTCAAAGGAAGGAGTTCAAATAATAGACACTAGATACAGGAGAGTGTTTATACTATGATTGCTATATTAAATCAGAGTGTTGAATTTTATTTTGCAACAAGTATTGTTATGTAGTACCATATGTAGTACTAATAAGGTAGAGGTAGTGGCACAGAAACGAAAAAGAATAGAGGCGATTCTTCGTAATCAAACGAATGTTGATTTTGCGACTGTAGATAGAATACTTAAGGACTTTGGCTTTATACCAAAACAACCAAGGCGTGGGAGTTCTCACTATACATACCGTAATGCTGAAACAAAACAAAAAAATTACTGTTGCAAGACATAAACCTATAAATCAATGCACCGTAAATGAGATCATTGATTTACTAGACCTTGAAGGATGGGAATCGAATGAAGACAATCGATGAATATTTAGAACTACCCTATACATTTGAAATCACGCCTGAAGATAATGGTACTTTTTTTATCAAAGTTAAAGAATTAACAGGGTGCATGTCTGTTGGAGATACATTAGATGAAGCATACTCTATGATCAAAGATGCTATGGAATCTTGGTTATCTGTAGCTATTGATGAAGATGATTTTATCCCAGAACCTGAAATATGGGCTCAGAAGAAGTATAGTGGTAAGTTTGTTGTACGAACTCCTACATATCTCCATAAAGAACTTTCAGAAAAAGCTGAAGAAAATGGAGTAAGTTTAAATACGTATGCTGTATCCTTATTATCCAGGCGTTGTGGCATCATAGAGACGAAAGATAATATCATCTCATCTTTAAGCGAAATAATTATTGGTGAGGAAAAAGATTATAAAAATTCCGGAGTCACTTCCTATAAAAAGGAAGTCCCAGTTCCAAATGTTATTCATGCAACATCAATTTTCAAACGACCCTGTGAGGATATTCGTGAAAACTGAAGCAATCATAAAATTCTTAAAACACATACAAATTAACGAATTACATATCATGAAGTATCAGTTTCAAAGAAGAGATTTGATCCCAACAAACGAAACTGTGAATATTGCATTTACGTTCTCTGCAAAAGAAGTTGAACTATCCCTTAACGATACGTGTTTGGAAATCCTATTACCTCTAGAATTTCAATTAAGAGAAGCCCAAGAGGGGGAACTTGTCGAAGATGACTTATTCAAATTAGAAATAACGTATCAGATTACTTTTTCTATCTCAGAGAACGCCATTATATCCGTGGATTCGATTCCGGTAGAATTCAAAAAATCATACATTCAAAAACTTGTACATCCCTACTTTCGACAGGAAATAACTGATTCCCTACATAGAGCAGGATTACCACCAATTATCATTCCCTTATATGAAAATATATAAAATCCTTTTTACGTAGTATGCAAATCACCACAATGCCCCTTCTGGCAGTTCCTTTGGATTGATGTAAACTCCATGATCGTCGTCCTTGATTGGGGTGTTGATCTCTATTGCTTCATTGAGGTGCCTCACCAGATCTCTTTCTTCTCGATCAGGATCCAGATCCAGCGTTCCAAGAGGATTATCCGGGAACTGCTCGTTGTATCTATCAATGAGATCCCATGTTGTTTCTGTCAGGTTTGGTACATTCAATTCGTCCTCTCCAGAATCTCAGTGACCATGCTATTGTTCAGCTTCCCGCTGTGCTTCATACATAGGATATCAGCATCCCATACCCTTCATTTCATGCAGGATCCCCGTGAACATGTCCTTTGAAGTTATGGTAATCGATCCCGGCAGCCAACTTCTGACAGATCCTGCCCCAGACATCTTTTGGAACATTCAACCTGTAGTCGTTCCCCGGTGTCCTGAGCATCTGCAGATCCTCTTTTCAGAGATCAGTTTCTGCAGGTTCAGAATATCCTTTCTCACATCGGCCACGAACCAGGACATGATCCTGTTCAAAGCAGTTCTCCACTGCGGAGAAGAATCCTATGTCACTGAACATCCACACTATGCATCTACCTCCTGAAAATCTCCATCCCAGGAGATCGTATACTTCCCTTCATGATCAGCATACACCTTCGATTCATATTGGAACCCATGATCACCCTCAATCGGTTTCGTATGATCCAGCTCTTGGGTCAGGATCTCCTGTGGTATCCCCTCGGGGAAGGCTTTGCACTTCCAACCGGTGTTATCCAACCGGCCAATCTCTGTTCGGTGCTTGCACTTCATACAGATGGGAGTGTCATGCCCTGCATATCTTCCAGTTTCATAATGCATCAGTACCTCGCTCGGCTGTTTCGCCAACATCTCATGATCTCTTCGTAGTCCATCCTCTGTGGAGAACCCTGACTCCCTGGTGCTCATGAAATCTCTTCAAGCAGTACCTCTCGTTTATTTTCATCCGGGCTCTCTGCAGATCCAATCACTAATCACTGTACATGGTGCGTGCAGGACAAGAGATTGCACACCGTCCCTTGCTTCGCTCTACTGCATTCCCCCGTGATATATCCAGCTCGCTTGGTACCGTTCGTCTTCCTGACCGACAGACACCCTTCAGACGTATGAGAACTCTTTGCAGCATCCATGGGAGTGAAGGAGTATTCTCCCCCATCTCACATGCACCCATTCTCCACTTCTCGCACATGGTATCAAATTTCTTTCTGTTGCTCATCCCCCTTGCCGACACAGCCTGCCTAGAACGGCAGCTTATCGACAGCAGCATCAGGTCATGTGTACTATGAATTGTGCGGACAGGTTCCTGCACTCCCACGATGAAGAGTTTCCATCATATGAAGATATGCAGAACCGCCTTCACAGGAAGTACTCTCCTACCCATAAGAGGGTCCAACGCCACAGTGAATGATTAGTGTAAAGACCTGTGCACTTTGTTGTTTACTTTTTATGAGTTCAGGATTAAGGTGATTAAGAGTAATGAGTAGGATCCTTCAAGGAGGACCTACGATGAGTGATATCAAAAATCCACCCCAACCGATCATAACAGTATGTTGTTATTGTCACAGAGTGAGGGCTGAAGATGGAACCTTTGAGCATATTGATCTTTCCAAAGCCATACACAGGGGATTCTCCATAACACACTCTATGTGTCCTGATTGTGTCCGGGAACTCTATCCCGATCAGGCAGAAGACATCCTTGAATCCATATCTACTGATGACTCCCTGTCAAAGCCAAGAGAACTCTGACTGATAGCAGCAGGGTCTCTGGAGCTGATCACACTGAGCCCAGAAGCCTTCTACCGCTCTTCCTGTACAGAATCTCCCTGCACATGCCCTGTGCATCAAACCCTGCAGCCGCCCTCCCGGCAGGGCTCGAACGCTAACCCGTCCTACTTCGGTGTCCTGCACATCATACGCAGCAGGGGTTCTGCATCAGAGATCATTTCCTCCAGAATCATCAATTCATCTGTATCTAATTCCCTCCACCGGCTGCCTGAGCCCCGGCAATCCTGCCGAACACGATGCAGTTCGTCACAGCACAGCTTCCGAGCCTGCAAGCCCCATGGATACCTCCGGTCATCTCACCTGCAGCATAGAGCCCCTCCATGGGCTCCTGATCCAGACTGATCACTCGTGCCTTGCTGTCGATCTGCAATCCACCCATGGTGTAATGGACTTTGGGCCATACTCGCATGGCATAATAGGGAGGAGACTGTATCGGAAGGGAATCAGCCATGATGCTCCTGCCGTACAGGCTGCTGTCATGATCACTGATGGAGGTATTGAATCGGTCCACTGTCGATGAGAGGGAATCAGCGGGTATGTGGTAGAACTCTGCAAGAGAGGGAAGATCATCAAAGGTCCTGACCACTTCTTTCTGTAAAGCCCTTCCGATATCCCATCCGGACTGCTTCACCGCCGCATCATCACTGATGCAGATACAGGGAGCACCTGTTGCAAGGATCGCATCAGAGAGGACCTTTCGGTCTGAATGCTCGTTGATGAAGCGGCTGCCGGTATCAGGGCAACCAGGATGCCGTAGATCAGCCCGATATAATCAGCGAAGAGCGGACCGGAACCGAACCCCTTCTCATCCGGTGATGCCCAGGGCCCGAGTTGGATGTGGGAGAGCTGGATCGCTGAAGCACCTTTCTTCATGGCTTCGACCAGCAGTTCCGAGGTGGCACAGACTTTGTTCGTGGTGTCGATGTCCCTGTTCAGTCTCGGATCATGTGCCGACCTGAACCGTACGTCCGCCCCGAAGCCTCCCCCGGCCAGGATCACACCGTTACGTGCATGGATCACCTGCCTCTGGTCCCCCCGCTTCGTCTTGAAGCTGTACCCCGACTCCGCCTCTACGCCGGTGACCCGCTGGTGATCGAACAGCAGTCCAGTGACATGCCAGCCGTAGTGTATCGGAATCTCGAGCTCTTCGAGCCGCTTCAGCATCGGTTTGATGATCGAAGCTCCGGTGATGCGCACAGCCCCATGGCTGCGGGCTACCGAATGCCCCCCGAACAGATCCACCCGATCCATGAACTCGACTCCCAGCTCTTCGGTAAGCCATGAGTAGGCCTCTTGCGAGTGCCCGGTCACGATTTTTACCAGTTCCGGGTAGTTCAGCCCCAGACCGGCCTTCATCATATCGCGATAGAAGAGTTCTGCAGAATCCTCTATCCCGTGCCTGCGCTGAAGAGCACTGCCGGCGACCGCCATACCGCCATCGCTGATGATGGAGTTCCCACCTGCTGCCCTCATCTTCTCCAGCACGATCACCGAGGCCCCTGCCTGTCTGGCCTCTATCGCCGCTGCAAGCCCTGCATACCCGCTTCCGATCACGATCACATCATATATCATAGCTACAGCATAACAGGAAATCATCGATCGATACAGCCCGAAGTTCACCCGAATGCAGATGTCTGTCACAGGACCGGTGCGATCAGCTCGATCCAGGGGAGAACTGTACACCCTACAGCCAGCACAGTACAGGGACCACCCGGGCAGGTATCGAAATGATCGGTGGACTTGTATGTGCTGTGATACTCACTCACCAATCAATCATGGTGGGGAGTACCGGCAGCTGCTTCGAATGTGAAGATTCCATGAATACCAACGACTTCCGTTCTTGCCTTATCATCTCTCTGGATATACAATGCTCTACAACCTCAGACAACTCCACTCCGTAAAGGAAGCTGCCTGTGATGGTATCCTGCACCTCAAGGGTAGTCATATGAATACACAACGTATCGTACGAGATCAGCGCCGCTACGGATTCTATATCGCTACGGTGATCTCCGTAGAGCTCATCTTCGCCGCAGCCTCGATCTACCATCTCATCTATGACCTGAGGACCTTCACCATCCTGCTCGTCTCGGGAATATCGATCCTTGTGATGCATCTGCTCAGGCACCGGACCGGACTCACCTGCACCTACCGCTTCCTCTGTGGTTTCTCAGTATCCTGCTGCTCCTGCTGCTGTATATACAGCAGGGCTACCTGCTGAACTTCCTCTTCGTCATGCTCTTCCCCGTTGTCTTCTTCGTGCTGCTCGGTCTGACCGAAGGTCTGATCTGGTCATCGGTCTTTGCCGTGCCGGTCGTCCTGATCTTCGTGACCAGGTATCTGCACGTGCTGCCCCGACAGTATGACAACCATCTCATGAACGCAGGTCTGCTCATCGCAGCCTATGCGACGATCGTCTACAGCATCTACCGGGAAGCCTCTACCTATGAGATCATCAACAGGGAGCTGCAGATCAGCAATGATCAGCTCTCACAGGCAATGAATGAGATCCGTGTGCTCAAGGGGATCCTGCCGGTCTGCAGCCACTGCAAGCGGATCAGGACCGAAGAGGGGCAGTTCATCGATCCTGATGAGTACATCAGCAGACATACCGATTCTCAGATCACCCATTCCCTCTGCCCCGACTGCATCCGTGAGCTCTATCCCGAGATGGCAGATGAGATCCTTGGGGACAACCGCTAGCACATGCACCAGTCCCTGCCCGTGTGGTGATCTATTAACCTGCGCGTGCAGCATTGCTTTCTACACTCCTACATGCTACATTCACAGAAGATAATCTCTTCAGGAGGCTTTTGATGCCTGATAGCACACTGCGAGTCTATCTCTTGCTATTCTTCCTCCTCTCGTCGCTGCTGCTTTGTGCAGAAGAAGGGGTCCTGAATGACAGCCTGTTCAGTGCAGCTGAACCCATCATCCATGGTGAACAGACGTTCATCGAGCGTGTGAAGCATCAGGCCGGGGATCAGGAACCGGTCGCACTGGTTCTCTCCGGGGGGTCTGCCCGGGCCTTCTCTCACATCGGGGTCCTGCAGGCACTAGAGGAGCAGGGGATCATCCCGGATCTGATCGTGTCGAACTCCATGGGCTCCATCGTGGGGCTCCTCTACGGAGCTGGTCTCTCACCTGCTCAGATCCATGAGCTGGTGAGCTCGATCCATATCGGGGATCTGTTCTCACTGACCATCCCCCTTGAAGGGGGCCTTCTGGATATCAAGGCATTCACCGACAGCCTCTATCATATCCTCGGAGACCTGAGACTCGAACACCTTCCCATACCGGTCCTGGTCGTATGTGAGGACCTGAAGACGAAACAGCCGATCTATCTGGTCGAGGGAGACTTCTATACGGCAATGGAGGCATCCTTTGCCCTGCCGGTCTACTTCTCTCCGGTCCCCTACCGTGACCATCTGCTCATCGACGGCGGGATCACCAATCTGCTCCATCTTGATGCGGCCTACCGGTATACCGATACCGTCATCACCTCTACGGCCTTCTATGACAATCCTGATCTCAACCTGAAGAACCCGCTCACGATCCTCAACGTCTCTCTCGATATCGGCAAACGCAGAGCGGGAGTCACCGATCTTCTCATGCATGATCCGCTGCTCATCCGCAGTGCTGTCGAATCGTTCTCCTTCATGGATTTCCAGTCCCTTGATGAGATCTATCAGGCAGGGTATGAGGCTGCCTCTCAGCATACTGAGCTGTTCTCAACCCTTGCTGCCCGCACACCGAACGCAGGACAGCTCGCCCGTCGTCTGGTCTTCGATCAGAGTTTCTCGCAGAGACTCACAGAACGTTCTGCCTTCGGGTTCATCCCGGTAAAAGAACCGCGCAGCAGTCTGAACCTGCATGCATGGTCACAGGCGATCCCCTATGACGATACCCCGTTCTCAGATGATCTGATGGTCTCAGCGCTCTACCGGATCGATTCGTATGCATCTGTCACCTCGTTCGATACCGGGTTGGCACTCGATCTGTATGAGAGCTGGAATATGAGGGCATTCCTTCGGGCTGAGCATATCTGGTATCCGACGAAGAACCTCAAGAGCTCCTCGTACGGCTATCTCTCCCTGGTCCCCGATCTCTCAGCTATTGATGAGACATCGGCAGGCACTGCCATCGATCTGCTGCTCCTCAATTCCGAAGCCTTCCGTTTCGAGCTCTATGCGAACGGGCACCTTCGTATGCAGGGGCTGTTTCAGTCCGACTATGCAGCACTCTCATCAGGTTTCCGCTCTGTGCTCTCCCTTGCGCCCAGAGCTGCCCTTCAGCTCTCAGCCGGGTACCGGTTGGAGGATCTTGAGGTATCGGCAGTAGAGGCTGAACTGCACGGGGCCTTCACAGCAGCAGGGTCACAGCTGCTCCTGGGTCTCGACACCACAGTGCTCATCCCGTTCTCACCGAACGATACCGTCCATTTCTTCAGACGGGATCAGTTCCGTTCCCAGATCTCTGAAGGCACCTATGATCAGCTGCTCGGCTCGTCGGTGACCCTGCGATACCGACCGTTCAGCGACGGTATCCCGCTGGCGGAACTGATGATGATCTCAAAGCTCTCCGGGGGGATCTATGGGGATGTGCTGTGGACTGATACCCTCAGCTGGGGACCGGCATCCTGCTTGATGCATCAGTATCACTGATCGGTCTTGAATCGACACATCTGCAGTTCTATGCAGGGTATGACAGCAGCACCACAGGGCTCACCTGGGGTCTGCTCTTCAGTCTTGAACTGCTGTTGTGAGACAGGGGCTGCGGTCCTCTCCGTATCGAGGACCGCAGAGGATCATCGAACCTGCAGCAGACTCATGGCAAGACCGATGAGGCGCCGAAGACGCCTCCCCAGATCACCAGCCATCCAAGATGACGTGCGATCATATCCTGCACGATCTTCTTCACCAGCTGCGGGGTCAGTTCTTCCAGCCGTGATTCCACGATCAGATCCACCTTACTCTGTACCGATGCGACAAGGTCCTTCTGACCTCCTGCCGAACCCATCAGTGCCTGCTGGAACTGTTCATCCTTGGCCTGTTCCCTGATGAACGCCTTGATCTTCACCTCGAACGGTCCTCGGAACCCCTGGAGTACCGAAGCACCGCCGAACATGTTCAGCATGCCCCCGAACGACGATTCAAGGATCACCGAGGTGAGGGATTCGAAGGCCTTGTCATACTCGATGCAGGCAAGGGCAGGTTCGATGTCGATCTCGGACTTCTGTTCCTCGAGGGTATCGGCAAGGAACTTCTCCATGTTCTCACTGGTGAAGAACTGATCCATGATCAGTTCTCTGATGCCCCTCTTGAAGTCTTCGAAATGGTTCGGGACCACCCCGGAACCATAGAGCAGCGGTACTTTCTCGAAGAGCATATGAATGGCAAGCCAGTTGGTCAGCGCCCCCGATAAGGCGAAGAACCCGACAGTACGTATGTGTTCCCCGTACCAGGGTGAGAGATACCCGGCAGCTATGACACAGGCTGCCAGGATGTTGGTGATAAGACTTTTGTTCATAGTGGTTGACTCTTTTCCTTCTTGCAGTACTTCGCAGACACTATACACGAAAACAGGTGAAAGCGCATAGCGCTGAACACAGGGTATCTGCTACGGAGAGGACTGTTCCTTCACATACCCCAGAACCGGATCCTCGCGGGCAAAGAACGTCTCGGCACTGATCTCTATCAGCTGTTCAGGGTCCAGGGTCAGAGCATCATTGCCGGGATCATTGACAAAGTAGTTGGATGACCAGTACAGATAGGCACCGCTGGGAAGCTGTATATGACAGACCTCTCCATAGTGGTTGGGCTTCCCCCCGGTCGGTCTCCCGATGAGCTGCATCCGATCATAGCGCTGATCGAGTTCGATGGCATTCATGAGACCTGAGGAGAAGGTCGCAGGGGAGATGACCGTAAAGAGCGCCACATCATCAGAGAGTCCGTCGAGATAGTCATACAGCGGTCTGATCAGCCGTGAGTTCCCTCCCCCGTTGTGCCGCAGGTCGATGACCACCTGCTCGGGATCATAGGCCTTGAGATCCTGCACGAAGGTGCTGAACTTCAGTCCCGGGTCTTCGGAACAGCTGTTGTACATGATATGGAGGATCCTATCTTCATATGAAGCGGCATAGTGATCCTTGGCATATTCCAGATAGGTGGGCAGTACGGTCCTGTCATGACCGCTGAAGCCTGTCACATCGTCATAGTAGACCATCCAATCGAGCTCGCGGATACGGGAGATGGGGACCGGAGTGAATCTCACCTCCTGCTCTTCTCCACTGATCAGGAAGGTCATGGGAACCGACTCCTTACCAGAGATGATGTCAAGTCCATAGAGGATGGCAGGGTCAAGCAGCAAGTAGTCGAGTTGCTGCCTGATGTGGGGCTCGTTCTCATGGGAGACGATCGTACTGATCCGGGCATAGACCGAATCATCAGATGCATCGGTCGAGAAGACCTCAAGATCTCCGATCCTGATCAATTCTGCTGCTGCAGGGGCTCCCCCGTCGCGTACCAGCGAAGCAACAGGAGTCCCTTCCCCTGCAAGGGTATCAGCGGTGACGAACACCCCCTCCCCGTTCGGGCCGGAACCGCCCCCGTCGAGATAGATGAGGTTCAGGGGGACCGCCTCTCTCATCCCCGCACGGTAACTGGTGTGAGCATCCCCGATCATCGCGACCAGTGTTCTGATCGCAACAGCTGCATGATCAGCATCCATGTCGCTGATGGAGTACAGCAACTCAGAAGCCGCTCTCTTATAGGTCTCCCGATCGACGGTGTGATAGATACGCTCATGTCTCTTAGGCAGCTCATGGATCAGGAAGAAGAGATCGGCCTCAAGATCCGTCATACTGCCTTCGAGCCTGGGAGGCAGCGTGTACTGCTGCTCAGATCCCATGGCACACGAAAGTGCTGAGGCTGCGACCAGAAAGGTCAGCAGCAGTGCCGCGACCCGCTTCATCCTACTCATATATACCATTTTGATTCTCATGATCTCCTGCCCGATGGTATTCACGGTAATAGTACTCCATTATAATCAAATTCTATTGCACTGTGTCAAACACTCTCGCTATAATAGAGAACATATTGATGATGGAGTTTCTATGAGAAGGAATATTTCTATTTGGGTATATATCTACACAACACTCCATGCTCTGTTCGCCATAGGGATGGGTATCATGGCCTATATCGACCCCTCCTATCAGTTCACCGGACTGCTGCAGACTTCATCGGTGATGCACCCGATCGGCCTGTATGCCAATCGCAGCATCGCCATAGCACTGGCCTCCCTCGTCGCGGTAGTATACGGCATCAGGACCCGAAGGCCCTACCAGATCTCAGCGATCATGCTGATCATGCTGCTGGTCGATGCATCCGACCTGATCCTGCTGTGGGTCCGAGGCGATGCAAGTCTCATCACTGCAGCAGTGTATGCGGTGCTGTTCCTGATCCCTGAGACGATCTCCCTGTTCTACCTCTACAACAAGTTCAGACCCTATCGGCGACGGACTGATACCGGCGGAGACTACCCCGTATCCTAGAACTCTTTTCCTGCTGAACATATATTTTTCTCTCACTTCGTAGTAAGATACTAATAGAGGTGGAGGACAGACAATGGGAAGACATATTGTCTGCTTGATTGACCACACCGTGCTATTGGGTTCGACAGCATGGCAGCAGATGCCTTGGAACACCCTCAGCAGAAGAAAGCATCTACGCAACGATGTGCTCATCGTGATTCCGGATTTCATCAAGCTGCATCTGCAGCACTATCTCAAGCAGGAAGGGATAGATCAGTATACCCCGCTGATCGAGCATGCCCTGAGTCTTATCCCCCACTACAATACCGTCGAGACTTCCGTATCGACAGGAATCTGAATGTCTCCGTGACCATGCTCAAATCAGCACAGACCATACAGGATGTACCCTTCGAGCAGAAGATGCTGAAGACCCTGAGCTTACTCAAGAGCTATCGCCGCATGCAGAAGGTGCTGCTCTGGACGCAGGATGAAGAACTCTGCACACTCGCGATCGCTGAAGGCTACCAGGCAGTCCTGATCGGCAGGGAGCTCAGAGAACCTCAGCAGTCCTTTCACATCCATGATTTCAGAAGACAGGAGTATCCAAAACGTACACCGAAAGCCCCGATGCTGGTGAAGATAGAACCGCTCGGAGCGCAGGTCCTGCAGCTGAACCATACCGAGGTGCTCAGCCATGACCATCTGCAGAAGCTGCTGGAATCAGTCATGAAGATCTATCCCATAGAAGCCATGTTCAGGATCCCACGTCCGAGCCATGCCCCCGGCAGAGTCTTCTATGCCATGGGAAAGAAGACCATCGACCACATCCTGCATCATTCCAATGCTGCAGTACTCTCCATGCTCAATCTCATCTACAGGAACTGGACCCATGATATGGCACAGTGGATCCGGGAGATGAGCCGAAGGGTGCAGAAGGAACTGCAGTACCGGAAGTGTATCATCATACTCGAGTATATCAGCAGTATCCCGGTAAGCGATATGTTCTTCACCATCACCGTTGACAGGGGCTTTGCCATCATCCCTGAGACCCAAGGAATCTCACAGGACATACCACCCCCGAGGCTGCCGGTCATCACACGACAGATGTGCACACAGATAGAGAAGATATCATCTGAGGATTTTCTCAGGGTCTGGGGGATCGAACCGATCTCAGGCTCGTTCGTATCGCCATCGTTCAGGGCGCAGCAGGGTGATCCGAAAGAGGATCGAAGCAGTTTTCTCCTCATCCAGTCCACACCGCAGATGCTCAAGTACCGGTGCAGGTCCCTGCAGCAGGGTTATATCGCAGAGATCCCCTTCCGGGTCTCCTATCACGGAGAAGAGCCGGTACGCACGACTGCCATTCATTATAGCTATGAAGGTTCCACCTGTGATAGCATCACAGACACGACCGCCCTTGAAGTTACATGCAGTACAGTCAGCATGGACAGCCTGCTGACCGAGAGGATCAGCAGACAGCTGCACCTATGTATCTAGCAGACGATCTTTCGGGCTTCGGTACGGCGGAAGCACGACCCGAACCAGCTGCCTGATCAGCAGCAGCAGCGTGACCGGGATGATACTCAACAGCAGCACCAGTTCCCCCGAGAGCGTGCTTCCCGGGGCAGGTGTGCCCTTCAGCCGCTCCTGCAGGGCACCCAGGGAGTTCCCGTAGGCATTCCCCATCATAATGATCCGTATGAAGGCAAGGATAGCGACAGCCTGTTCCCTTCCATAGCTCTCAAGGAGCACTGCGGTGCTCTCCGGTGAAGGGTTCCCCTCCGTCTGCGCATAGTGCTCGGCATAGAGGATCGCCTTCTGCTGTGAGTCGGGGACATCAGCGAACTCACCGCTGAGCATGCACCTGATCTCCTGCGCACTCATGCCGCTCTCGAGCGCCATCCGGGTATGGGCATAGCTGCACATTTTGCAGCCGTTGACCTGAGTGACAGCCAGCATGATCCGCTCTATGAACCGCTTGTCCAGGATCCCGCTCCTGTAGGCTCTTCTCATATCACCCATATGCTCGAGAGCCTCACGGTAATATCTGCTGGCAAGTGGTACACTGGCGAATCGTCTCAGCTGCTCCATGGATCAGTCATCCTCGTAGAGTTCATGGATCTCATCCCATGCCTCTGCTTCATCAGCACGCAGCCGGGAGAGCAGCTGATAGTAGTAGCTGAGCATCTTGAGCTGGTCACAGCGTATCCTTTCGGGATCTCTGCTGTAGTGCAGACCGAGTTCAAGGATCTCTTCCTCCGGCATGTGGAAGACCTTCTGTGCCGTACTGATGATCTGATTCCTGTCCATATGCAGGAACCCATCGACCGGTATGATGAAGTTCGGTTCGTAGCTCATGCGCTCAAGATCAGCCGCCACATGCTCCCTTCTCTCTTTTGAGGCATCGTCGGTGATCCTGGTGATCGCCTCGAGGATGATCTCACACTCTTTCTTAGCCATTACAACACTCCTTCTGCTCCTGTATCAATTCTCACTCACTGGAACGGCAGGGACAGGACTCAGCGATCAGGTTCTCGATCTCGCTCGTCGTCCGGGCCTGCAGCAGTCCATTGGCATAGTTCACACAATCCTCATAGGAGATCGTGGCGATCAGCTGTTTCATCTCAACCAGTCGTGATGGTTCCACACTGAAATTGTAGATACCGATACCGATGAAGAATGGAAGCAGCTGGTGGTCTCCTGCTGCATCCCCGCACACCGAGAGGTACCCGTCGGGATCTCCCCGTACAGACAGCACCGCATCAGTGAGCCGCTTGAGGGTACGCAGGACAGCCGGGTGATAGGCTGTATGCATATCGCCTACGCGATCGTTCCCCCGGTCCACGGCGATCAGATACATGATCAGATCGTTCGTCCCGATGCTCAGGAAGTCGGCCTCCTCTGCCAGATCCGCCGCGATCTCCACGGCAGCGGGGACTTCGATCATCGCACCGAGTTTCGGGTCTTCGCAGTACTCAAGTCCCTCTTCTTCGAGCTGCTGCATACAGCTGAAGACCGCCTGCTTGGCACGAAGGAACTCCTCGAGGGATGATACCATCGGAAAGAGCAGTCGAAGTCTTTTGCCTGCACCGGCTCTGAGCATGGCGCGAATCTGTTCGAAGAAGATATCGGTAGCTTCCAGGGAATAGCGGATACCTCTGAAACCGAGGAACGGGTTCTCCTCTGAGAGCGCTTCCACATACCCCGGCAGCTTGTCTCCCCCGATATCGAGGGTACGCAGCGTGATCACTCGATCGCCTGCCGTCTCACACACCTTCTCATAGACCTGCAGCTGCTGCTCTTCCGAAGGGAAGTCGTTCTGGATCAGAAACGGGAATTCCGAGCGATACAGTCCGATCCCTTCAGCTTTCCGATCGAACCCCGCCTGGGCATCATGCAGGATATTGACATTCACATAGACCTGGACATTCCTGCCGTCGGTGGTATATGAGTGCTCAGGCAGATCCTTCGGTACCGGGGCCTGTTTCTTCTTCGCGATCTGTTCATAGAGGGTGATCAGTGCCGCATCAGGATCGATATGGATCGTCCCCCCGGTCGTATCAGCTATGATATGGGTCCCGTTCGGTATACGCATGACATCCCTGTTCTTGACGAGCATCAGGGGGATGTTCAGCGATCTCGAGAGTATGGATATATGGGCGGTGAGCCCCTGTCCGTGCAGGATGATCCCCTTGGCCTTCTGCACCCAGAACCTGATGAGTTCAGAGGGGTAGATCGCCGAGGCGATGATCACATAGTCGGAGTAGTCGCTGTGTTCGGTATCACGATGATAGAGATTGGTCAGCAGACGGTGTTCCAGATCTCTGACATCCTGCTCCTTCTCCTGGATCCGGGGATTGTCCGTGGCTGCGATCAGGTTGGCGTACTCATCGGTGACCGACCGTATGGCTGAGCTCACGCTCATGCCCTCCTCGATCATATTCCGCATGACCCCGGTATAGTTCGGATCCTTGAGCATCAGGTAATGAGCCGTGAAGATCAATCCTGCGATATCGCTGAGGCTCTCCCCGAGATGATCCTCGATCTGCTTGAGCTGCTCGAGAGTCTTCTCTATCGCCTCATCGAAGTCTTTGATCGAATGGGACTGCTGATCCTCCTCCACCGCCTCCTGCTGCTTGCTCTCAGAAGATGAGCCGGGATAGAAGAACTGCTGCCGGTTATAGACCATACTCAATCCCTGGACGATCCCGGGCGAGGCACCCACTCCCTTGATCGGGCTCTTGATATCCTCCAAAGAGACCGGTGCCCGCTTGAGCGAGAGAAAGAACCCGGCGCTGAGCACCGATGATGCTATCTGGGATGCGATAGCCATGAGGATGGTGACATCCTTCACGGAGAAGTACGAGGGCTCTCTCTTGTGCAGCGTGATGACCCCGATGCGCAGAGAGCCCCTGCGTATCGGCACTGCCAGGATGGACTTGAAATCACCTTCTGTGACCCCGGGGATCTCTTTGAACTTGGGATGATGCTGTGCATGATCGGCTTTGATCGGATGCAGGGTCTTGATCACCGTCCCGGTGATCCCCTCGCCCGACTTCAGCCTGAGGGTCCCCACACATGATTCAGGGAGCCCGACCGTCCCCTGCAGCAGCAGTTCATCATGGTCGCGGTCGTAGATGAAGAAGGAGCAGGAGTCTGCTTCCATGTGATCTGCGATAAGATGCGCGAGATCATTGAGGAATACCCCCAGATCAGCACTCTTCTTCAGCAGACGTGTCAACTCGGTGGTCCTGTGCAGAAGCTTGATATTCTTATGTCTAACCATCATGATCATGTTCCCTGTATCAGCGTTTCATCGGTGGTGAGAAGAGCAGGTATGAGACTGCATGCTACTTTCATGGTACTACGGGTACGACCAATTTAACAGGGGAAACTCACAGAGTCCAGAAAAATCCACTATTGTCTTTCACCCGTGATTATCGTATGCTGAGTCCATCCTATGCATGCATGAGAACACCAATGAACAGAGCACCCCTGACGATCACGATCCTTCTTCTCTCCATGCTCACGATCATGGCCGCGGCAGCAGTCGCACCGATGCTGGGGATCCTCAGCGAGCACTTCTCGACGGAATCAGATCTTGCCGTGCGCATGATCCTGACTCTGCCGCAGATCATCATCATCCCGAGTTCACTGCTCGTGGGCAGACTCTCCAGACGCTATGCGAAGCGGCATCTGCTGATCATCGGTCTACTGTTCTATATCATCGGGGTCTGAGCGGAGGGCTGTCCGGGAGTATCACCTCACTGCTCATCTTCCGGGGGATCCTCGGGTTCGGTATCGGGTTCATCTTCCCCATCACCACCAGTCTGGTATCAGACTACTATTCGGGGGAACAGCGCATCCGCATGATGGGACTCTCGACTGCCGTGAACAACCTCGGAGGGGTCATCGCCACCCTGCTCTCCGGGCTCCTGGCGCTCTCTTCCTGGAGGCATCCGTTTCTGATCTATGTGCTGGCGATCATCGTCCTGGTCTGTGTCCTGGTGTGGATCCCGAGGGTGGACCCGGTCCGACCGCCTGCCGGGTCGAAGCGTCTGCCCTCCTGGCTGAGCAGAGAGATCATCAGGTACCTGACAGGTATCCTCATGCTGAACATCATCTTCTACACCATCCCCTCGACCACCTCCATGACCATAGGGTCCTTGCCCTGGGGGGATCCCTGTTCTGCGGGAGCATGCTGGCGATCCAGAACTTCTGTTCATTCTCTGCAGGGGTCTTCTTCAGGAAGTTCTTTCATGTGTTCGGCAGTCATGTCCGCTATGTGAGCATGCTGCTGATGGGACTGGGATTCTTCTTCTTCATGATCAACCCCACGGGGGGAGTCCTGATGTTCTCGCTCGTGTGTATCGGGACCGGGTTCGGTATCCTCACGCCGTTCTATCTGCTGCAGATCAGCAATCTGACCAGCGGACACGCACGGACAGCAGCCCTGTCAGCGGCAAGCGGCAGCATGTTCCTCGGGCAGTTCCTCAACCCGGTGATCCTCTCCATGTTCATCAGGGTTGTCTCACCGATCAGCACCTCTGCGGTACTGCCCTCAGCAGCATCGATCCTGCTGATCATCCCGACAGTCGCCGTGATGTTCATCATAGACAGGACCGACCGCTCAGGCGATCACCGCACCGAAAGGAAGCAGAGCTAGCCGGGCAAGCTTGATATGCTGGGCAGCGAACGGCAGACCGATGATCGTGACAGCCAGCAGCAGCGCACAGACCAGATGGTAGACGAACAGTTCCCATCCGAAGAAAATGAGCCACAGCACGTTCCCCACCAGCCCCATCGCGCCGAACTGACCGACAGAGACCTCTGTACCGAAGGGCATGAGGGTCAGCAGAGAGATCTTCAGGCACTGCAGACCAAAGGGTATACCGATGATCGTCAGCATGCAGATCACTGCAGAGGCTGCCCACAGCAGCGATCCGACCAGACCGCCCAACACGATCCATAACAGATTCCCGAGTATATTCATGCTGTATATTCTCTCACACTATCACCAGTTCACCAACCTGATAGATCGCTCTAGGTATATAAAACTACAGACTGCTGTGATTATTCCTTGACCTGAAGCCCCGCACTAAGTACTCTTTTAGTATCTTATTATCGATAGATTCAGGAGGAACCATGAAAAAGATCCTGCTTACCGCGATCATGATATCCATCCTTTCAGGAGCACTGCTCTTCGCCGGAGCGCCCAGGAGACTGCAGAACGCCCGCTGGTCGTCGCCATGGAGCTGCAGTATCCCCCCTTCGAGATGAGCGATACCGACGGGAACCCGACCGGGATCAGTGTGGAGATCGCCTACGCACTCGGTGACTACCTCGATCGTCCGGTCGTCATCGAGAATATCGCATGGACCGGGCTCATCCCCTCCCTGCAGACGGGCAAGGCCGATATCATCATCTCATCGATGACGATCACAGAGGACCGAAAGCAGGCAGTCGACTTCTCAGATCCCTATATCAAATCAGGTCTGACGCTGCTGATCGCCAAGGATTCACCGGTTCAGACCTTTGCGGACCTGAATCAGGAAGGGATGGTCGTTGCCGTGAAATCGGGGACCATCGGTGCGACCGCTGCCCAGGAGAAGCTGCCCCTTGCAGATGTGAGGCTCTTCGATGAGGTGGCCGCCTGTGTCCTGGAGGTCTCACAGGGGAAGGCAGATGCCTTCATCTATGATGTGCTCACCGTCTATGAGAACCACAAGAAACACCAGAACACCACCAGGATCAACATCGAGTCCATACCGGGAACCGACGGGTACTGGGGCATGGCGATCAAGAAAGGCAACACCGAACTGCTCGAAGAGGTCAACGCGTTCATCGCAGCCTTCCGGGCTGAGGGCGGGTTCTCTGCCATAGCCGACAGCTACCTGGGAGAACAGAAGGAACTGTTCGAAGCATCGGGAGTACCCTTCTTCTTCGATCTGTAGACCCCTGCAGGAATACCGACCACAAGGAGGTGCTCTGCGGCCTGAACGGCCGCTGAGCACCTTGCGCCACAGTACGACAAGGAGCCGCTACCGTGAAAAAGCCCAAGCAGGTCACAGACCTTTTCATCGCGACCCCCGGCACCTCGATCGCCAGACACATCCGTCTGATCAATGTGCTCATCCTCGCAGGCCTTCTTGCCCTGCTCTTCGGTTTCGGGTTCTCCCGTCTGTCGTATGAGTTCAGGTGGGAGGCGATCTGGCGCTATCGCAACAGTATGTTCAATGGGTTCCTCATGACCATCAGCATATCACTCGCAGCGCTTGTGACCAGTGTGCTGCTCGGCATCTTCTTTGCCCTTGCCCGAAGGAGCAGGATCATCCTGCTCAACTACTTCAGCCATGTCTATATCGAGATCATCAGGGGGACTCCCCTGCTCGTGCAGATCCTCATCTTCTACTATGTCATCGCCAATGCAGCAGGCTGAACAATCGGTATGTCGCAGGAGTGGTGATCATGTCCATCTTCGCCAGTGCCTACATCGCCGAGATCATCCGTGCAGGGATCGAGAGTGTAGGGACCACCCAGCGCGAGACGGCCCGTTCGATCGGACTGACCAAGCGGCAGACCTACCGCCATATCATCTTCCCTCAGGTCATCACCGGCGTCCTGCCGCCGCTCGCCGGGCAGTTCGCCTCTCTGATCAAAGACTCATCGCTGCTCTCGATCATAGCCATAAAGGAGTTCACCATGGCTGCCCGGGAGGTCAATGCCAATACCTTCTCCACCCTTGAGAGCTACATCCCGCTCGCGATCGGCTATCTCATGCTGACCGTCCCCATATCCTACCTCATGAAGCGGCTTGAAAGGAGATTCTACTATGAAACTTAATCTTGATCAGATGACCAAACGCTACGGCGACCATGTCGTGCTTGATGCCATAGATCTCCACCTCTCCGACATTCGCTCCCTTGTCCTCATAGGACCATCAGGAGGAGGGAAGACCACGATGCTGAGGATCCTCGCAGGCCTGGAACAGCCTGAAGAAGGGAGGGTGAGGGTCAATGACCACGACCTGCGGTGTTCTGAAGCTGAGCTGCTCGCCTACCGCAGACGCATAGGCATGGTCTATCAAGCCTACAACCTGTTCCCCCATCTCAATGCACTGGAGAACATCATGCTTCCTCTGGTACAGGTGCAGGGGATCGAGAAACACCAGGCAAAGGAAGAAGCACTTGCCCTGCTCGAGCGGTTCAATCTGGCAGAACATGCATTCAAGAAACCGGTGGCTCTTTCAGGTGGGCAGCAGCAGCGCATCGCTATCTGCCGTGCCGTAGCGATCAAACCCGAGGTGCTCTTCTTCGATGAACCCACTTCAGCGCTGGATCCCGAGTATACCTCTGAGGTGCTTGATCTGATCGAAGAGCTCAGGGAAGAGGATATGGAACTGATCCTGGTGACACATGAGATGGGGTTCGCCCATAAGGCCTCGGACTATGTACTGTTCATCTCCGACGGGGGCATCGTCGTGCAGGGGACCCCTGCAGAGGTGTTCGAGAAGACCACCAATCCCAGAGTGCAGAGGTTCTTCAATAAAGTACTTAAGTACAATTAAATAAGCACCCTGATGAACTGTACTATTTCCCTGTTTGGCTATATAATCGAGTAAAACAGGGGGATAACATATGACACTCATACTCTATGCATCAAAACACGGGACGGTGGCTAAGCTTGCACAGGAACTGGCAGACAGACTCTCAGATGAATGTACCCTGGTTGATATAAAGCACCAGAAGGTCCCCTCACTCGCACCCTACAGCGCCGTGATCCTGGGATTCTCTGTACATGCCGGTCATGTACAGAAGGCCATAACCGGTTTCGCAAAACAACACATCAGTGAACTGAAAGACAAGCATCTGGGACTCTTCTGCAGCTGTCTCTCAGAAGAGTCACTTTCCATAGATTACATCCATAAGAACTTCACCCCCGAGACCATCGAATCCGTTCTCAGTATCGGCCTGTTCGGTGGAGGTGTCTACTTCGAGAAGATGAACGTCATCGAGCGGTTCATCATGAAGAAGATCACCAAGAAGGACAGGAGCTATTCGACGGTCGACCTGAAAAGCGTGGACGAGTTCGTCAGGCTCTTCGAGCAGAACAGCACTCAGGGCTGAGGAAGGTAGCCGTGCAGCTGCGAAAGCTCCTGTGCAGGCTGACGCATGGCCCAGTGTTCCGGAGGCATCCAGCCCTCGGGCAGCAGGCAGGCAGTGAATGATGCCGCAGGTCCTATGGTCTCCCATACGGTGAACTCATTCTGCCCCACCACCAGATGCTCCACATTGGCATAACGCCGATAGATGGGGATGACCTCTTCGAGGATCGCACCGGTCTGCTTATAGGAGAGTTCGCGAACCCCGCCGGTCAGGGAATCCGGCAGCATCGAGACGTTGAACCCGCTGAACCCATGATCACTCCGCCCATCCACATCCATCGCATAGACCACATGCTTCGCCTGATAGTCGATAGCTCCGTTATAGGTATAGACCGTGATGCCGGGGATCGGATCAAGAATACCATCGGCGATCGAAGGGAGTGATAGGATGCGTACGGCATAGACCTCACCGATCGAGGTGGTCAGGCTTCTCCCCTGAGGGTTCGCCCCGTTCATCCAATCCACCAGCAGCAGGGCCGCATCCCGATAGACCGCATCGCCGGTCATGCGAAGGGCAGCCTGCAGGGCTCTCCCCTTGTAGTAGGGCAGTCCCCTGCCCCATGCCATGAATTGAAAGAACCCATGATCCACCGGCCAGTTGATCGTCCGATAGGCCAGCTCCTGCTGACTCTTCAGCAGCCGGTCGGCAAGTTCGATGACCCGTTCGCTATAGCTGCTGCTGTAGGCTTGGGGAAATCTGTCGGCAAACAGGAAGACCGGCAGCAGGGAGTAGACCTCTTCCGCACTGGTGATGGCCTTCAGGGCCTGTGAGAACGATTCGCTGTCGGTATACGGCAGATAGCCTTTGCTCTGAGTGACCAGATAGAGCAGCGCCGATGCCTGAAAGCGTACCGAAGCTTCTAATTCGGCCGGCTCCCGGTATCGGTATTCACTCTCAGACCCATCGCGGCTGATATGGGTGAAGGTGAGATCCGCCGTGTTCCCAGGGTCCACAGCATAGGAGTAGGCGGCCTCTGCAGAGCGGATATAGGGTACGGCAAGCTCATCATGCCCGCTTTGGCGGTAGGCCAGCGCAAGCAGGGCAGCATGGACCGCATAGGTTAGAGAACTCTCCCGGGTGGGGAGAGCCAGATAATAGCGCTGGGTATCTTCTGCAGGATCATACTCCTGAGGATGGCTGTCAGCCTCTATCCAGCAGCCTACCCCGCCGTCATCCGATTGGGCCCCTCAGCCAGATATCGATGCCCCAGGCAGCCTCATCGATGATGTCAGGGACACCGTTGCCCGACTCGGGGATCTGCAGCTGTCCATCGAGGAACTTCTCCGGATACATCAGATACGCCGAGAGCAGGTCCTCCACGATATCGAAATGGTACATCCGGCGGTCAAAGTCACCTGCATCGTACCAGCCTCCCCACACATCGGGAAGCAGGTTGTCCGTGGCAGTCTCTCTGACCATGGAGAAGCTCGAATAGGTGACCGGCTCTCCTGTCTCATCATAGAATCCATATCGGTCGCTCTTTGCCCGGTAATGTCGATCGTTCGGGGCGAATCCGCCCTCATAGGTCTCGGTATGGCCTGCTCCCATGGTCCATGCGGTATACGGAGGTCCCTTCTCGATCCCGCTCCGTTGATGATACAGCCCCCGTGCGTGTGTGTAGAACGCATAGCCGATGGCATCATACCCGATGGTGAAACTCCAGGATATGCCGACACCGGGAATGTACAGATGGTAGCTGCCCTCTTCCTGCAGTGCGGAGAAATCGAGTTCGTAGACATCCTCCCCGTCTATGGGGATCTCCAGGCCCTCTTTGGTGTGATGGGTCTCCTGTGCATCACGCGAGGTAACTGTGCCGGTGAGGACAGCTGCCCCGGTATGCTCATCGATGACAGAGAACGGCCGTCCCTCCATCTCTGAGAGGTCCATGGGCCCTCCGTCGCCCAGCCACATCCCCAGATACCCGTACTTCTTTCCCGCATCAGGGACATACCCTTCCTGGTTGACTTTGATCGCCCACGAGAGGGTCGTGCGGTCATCATAGGTGAAGCTGACAGTCTCCCCCGCCTCGGTGGAGAGTTCATACTCCTGTCCCGATGCCATAGGCTCCTGCAGGTGAAGGTAGGCATAGTGGGCTGTCTGTGCACTGTGGGCATCCTGCAGTCCCTCTGCAGCGATGCGGGGGACCCGCATCTGGCCTACTGCCTCGATCCAGTAGTGGGAGAAATCGATGGGCAGCTGCTGCTTCTGCGGACCCCGGGACACCGAGAAGTACCCGGCACGCTGGAAGTTATCGCGTATCTTCGGACGATAGTCACCGATGAGATCCCATACGGCGAACTTATAGTGAAAGTCATAGGACCATGAGGGGACACTCACCTCTCCGGTATCAAGACGTGAGAGAAAGGGACCGGACTCCTGCTGCAGCCGCTCCAGAAAGAAGTCGTAGTAATCCCCACTACACAGATCCACTGATCGGTCAGGACATGAACAGCTAAAGACCTTTCGGGACCACCGGGGAGGTGGGGATGCTGCGTCGTTCACTGGAGTCTACTCTCCGCTGCTCAAATGCTTCAAGTACTGACTGTGCTGAGGCCATCTGCATGATCAGCAGCAGTATCAGCACCGATGTGACCCGTTTCTTCCTGTGTTTCACTATGTGGTTCATCGTATCAGTATAGCCGCAACTGCGGCTGAAGGGAACCGTAAAAGATCCTGCGATCTGGTTTCACAAACATGAGGTACACCTCTTGACAATAGTGTATGTCTTACAGTATTGTATATTCATGAACAGTAAAGATTCTAAACTAATAGAGAAACTGATGTCCGAGCATCGCAGAGGCAGTCTGACTCTGGTGGTGTTGACCCTCCTCACCGAGTCTCACTACGGGTATGCGCTCATACATCGGATGCAGGAAGCGGGATTGACCCTGTCTCAGGACACGGTCTATCCGCTGCTCAGAAGGCTCGAGCAGCAGGAACTGCTCGAGAGCGAATGGATCGTGGATGAGAGTCGTCCACGAAAATACTATAAGACCAGCTCACTCGGTCGTTCCATCCTGGGACAACTGCAAAGCGAGTGGCTTGAGTATACCGATATCATAAGGGGGATCATCGCATGAACATCACGAAAGAGGCCCGGTATCTGCTTGATAGATATATGCTGGCATTCACCAGAAAGATCCCGATCTCATCGAGAAAGGATATCGTCACCGAACTGCGTTCTTCGATCTATGACACCTGGAGGGGTCGTATGGTGATACGCTGATCGAAGAGCCACAGATGGAGTCACTGCTCAACGATCTGGGAGCTCCCGGGGCACTTGCCGGTTCGTACAATCAGGACCAGCGGCTGATCGGCTCGGACATCTTCCCGTTCTTCCGTATGGTCGTGCTGATCGTCTGGACGGTACTGAGCGTCATCGCACTGATCCAGATCGGGATGGCCCTGACGATGGGAGATCCCAAAGGAATACTGATGCAGTTCGCCCAGCTGTTCAGTTCCCTGACCTCCTCCCTCGGGGCCATGGTGATCGCATTCTATCTGCTGCAGCGATTCGGCAAGCATATCGACTGGAACAAAGAGATCTACGAGGACTGGACGATCAGGGACCTGCCTGAGATCGATCGTCGGGAACCGATCAAACGATGGGAACAGATCGTCACCATCTGCTTCACCATCATCTTCATCGCCGTGGTGAACCTGTTCGCCCACCGCATCGGCATCTACTACTCCATCGGTGAAGGATACCAGTTCATCCCGATCCTCAAAGAGGGCTTCTATCAGATCCTTCCGGTGATCTCCGTTCGATGGGCATTCACGGCCGTCGTCGCAGCGATCCTGCTCATCCACCGGGAGGAACGCCTGGGAACGAGCATCTTCATCATCATCCTCAGCTGTGTCGATATCGCCATCGCAGCGGTGTTCCTCAAACGAGGTCTTGATACCTTCTTCGATTTCGAAGTGCTGAATGAACCCGCGGTGGAGGCACTGAACCCGCTCAAGGCCCTCACCCCCATGTTCAAGGGGCTCGTCACAGCCCTGTTCATCCTGATCATAGCCCTGACGGTCTATGAGATCATCAAGAAGATCATCGAGATCGTGAAGTACCCCGCTGAAGTCTGACAGGACGAATCCCCTGTGCTCTGATGACATCTCAGAGCACAGGGGAAGAGACCGGTGACCGAGGGGGATCCTCTGCTGCTGCAGATTCTGTCTTTCTTTTCGTCATGAATACGCCGTTGGCCAGTCATAGACCGATCGGCCCCTCAAGAGCCTTTCACAGGGGGTGTGAGTGGAGAATCCAGGAGGGACAGGTTCCCACCAGCATGCTATTCTGGTAGATTTTCGCCCGCTCCTCACTTTTTCTCTCACTTTTTCCATTTCTTTCCTTGACTATTACTTATCCCTGTGGTAAGTTTCAATTGCTTTATTGTAGAACGCATTCGAAGTTTTGTGTCTTGTACCTGTTTCATGTCTTATCTTTTGATCAGATCTGGCCGGTGATACGTTGCTCTTACATGTTGTTTTAGCATAAAGTAAATTATTTTTTAAACTCCGGTATAACCGGGAAGGATTCTTATGGCTAAAAAGATTTATGTAGGTAATATGAATTACGCTACAACCGAGGACCAGCTTTTTGATTTGTTCGGTCAGTACGGAACTGTCAACAGTGTCAGAATTATTACTGACAGAGAAACGAACCGACCTAAGGGTTTTGGTTTTGTTGAGATGGAAGAGGATGATTCAGCTGATGCAGCTATCGTTGCTCTTGATGGAAAAGAGTTTGACGGTAGAAACCTTAGAGTAAATGTTGCTCTTGAGCGAAGACCTCGCCAGAACAACTACAGATAATACCTGACTCACGAAAAAAAGGACCGGCCCGCAAGGCTTGGTCCTTTTTTTTTGTTCGAATCAGCCGATGAAAGAATCGAAACCAGCGTCTGATACCAGCGATCGCGGTATCAGCTACGTTCTTCTTCTGGTACTGTGTGTTTGACTTTTACCCTGAGACTCAACTATACTGAGACAGGAACCTACGAGAGGAGGATACCTATGGCAACACCCCACAACCGGGCGAACCCCGGTGATATCGCTGAGACCATCCTGCTGCCGGGCGACCCGCTTCGGGCGAAATTCATCGCAGAGCACTATCTTGAGGATGCTGTCCTGTTCAATGATGTACGGAACATGTTCGGCTATACCGGGTACTGGAACGGCGTCCGTGTCTCCACGATGGGTACAGGGATGGGCATCCCCTCGATCTCCATCTATACCGAAGAGCTGTGCAGGTTCTACGGGGTGAAGAAGCTGATACGAGTCGGGTCCTGCGGTGCGATGCAGCCCGATATCAAGCTGTATGACATCATACTCGCGATGAGTGCCTGTACCGATTCATCGATCAACAACTACCGCTTTGACGGCGGCAGCTATGCACCGACTGCGTCGTTCGACCTGCTCTACAGGGCCTATGAGCATGCCGGCAGCCTCGGGATCACGCCGCACGTAGGGACGGTGACCTCAAGCGATACCTTCTATACCATCGATGGAGAAGATATCTCCTGGCAGCAGTGGGCAGCCTACGGCTCCCTCGCTGTGGAGATGGAGAGTGCCGGGCTCTATACCACCGCCGCACGACACGGGGTACAGGCCCTGTCGATCCTCACGGTCTCTGATTCTCTGGTTCATGGGCAGGAGGTCTCCTCCGAAGAACGGGAGAAGGCCTTCACCACCATGATGGAGATCGCACTGCAGCTGGCCTAGTCTGCAGCTGATCCTGCAAGACCCAGTTCCTGTGCCTTGGGACGCATGCCGTCTATGGTCCACTGGATGACTTCTGAGACCTCCATCTGCAGCATCTGAGCGCCACGCTCGATGACCGATCGGTCAACACCGGCTGAGAAGGCCTTCGCCTTCCACTTCTTCTTCACCGATTTCACCCCCATATCGAGGATGCTCTTCGAGGGACGAACCAGTGCGGTGGCAGCCACGAGACCGGTCAGCTCATCGATCGTGTAGAGGACCTTCTCCATATCGGTCTTCGGTTCCACCTCCGAACAGATCCCCCAGCCGTGGCTCTCGATCGCCCGTATCAGCTCCTCAGGCCAGAGGGCCTCCTGCAGGATGTCACGGACTTTCGTACAGTGCTGATCGGGGAACTCCTCGAAGTCGATATCATGGCACAGTCCGACCACGCCCCATACCTCAGGATCTCCGCCCATCTTCTGTGCCGCATACCTCATGACTGATTCGACTGCCAGTGCATGGTTCAGCAGGGTCGCCGTATGCACATGTTCCTGCAGCAGCGCCCATGCCTCATCTCGTGTGATCGTTCTATTCATCATGTATCTCTCCTTCTGGACCATGTGTACATGGACCGAGCAACTCTCCAGAATACCAGGACCTGCTGGTCCCCTCGACAGCGATGACCAGACCTCCCTGATCATCGATCCCCCGTACGATCCCGCAGATGATCTCATCCTCTGCAGGCCCCGTTCGCTGCTCAGCAGCCTCCCCGGGAAGGAATGCGACCTGCCGGCCGTTGAGAAACAGGTGTGTCTGCAGATAGGTCCGCCAGTGCTCATCATGCAGCGCATCATACAACGCAGCAAGCAGTCCCGGAAGCAGATCCAGCGGATCTCCCACGCCTCCCCCTTCCATGACGATCGAGGTCGGAGGCCTCTTATGGGCCGTACCGTACCGCTCCTGCGGGAACTCCCGCTGCAGGCAGTTGATGCCGATCCCCATATAAGCGGCATCAGAAGTACTCTCACACAGGATACCACAGATCTTCCGACCGTGCACCAGGATATCATTGGGCCACTTGATCCTCACCTCTTCGTCCAGCAGCGCTGTGAGCAGAGAGCATACCGCTTCACCGGTGCGAAGGGGCAGTTCATGCAGGGCACAGGGGATCGACTCCCGTGAGATCGCCACGGTGACAAGGAGCGAGCTCCCGGGACTATCCGACCAGCTCCTGCTTGCGATACGACCGCGACCGGTCGTCTGGTGTCCGGCGGTCACCACCAGAGAGGCTTGATGGCTGCCTGCAAAGAGTCCTCTTGCCGTATCCATGGTTGATCCCACCTGATCGAAGCGATAGACCGGACCGGCACCGAAGGGATTCTCACATACGATCTGTTCCATAGGCATGAGCATATAATGTCCCGATCCTTTATGCAACAACCCGTTTTTCACCTTGCAATAAACTCTTGCATATTGTATGTTTATACAAAAATAAAAGCATAAATATGCATTTTCATAGAGAGGAACACATGCGAGAACGGCAGAACAGACTGACCAAGATCAAAGAACTCATCAAGACCCATCGCATCGACAGTCAGGAGATGCTCCTGGAACTGCTCACACAGCAGGGATATACCGTGACCCAGGCGACTCTCTCACGGGATCTGAAGATGTTGAAGGTCGGTAAGATCTCTGACGGGTGGTCCGGTTACTACTATGCACTGCCGGAGAACGAACTGGTCTCTGAATCAGAGAAGAGCTATATCCAGGACGTCCGCCGAGGGGTCCTGTCGATCGAGTTCAGCAAGAACATCGGTGTGATCAAGACCAGACAGGGGCATGCAGACAGCGTAGCCCTCGCACTCGACATCCTGTCGATCCCCGAGATCCTCGGAACGGTCGCAGGAGATGACACCATCTTCGTGATCCTGCGCGACGGCATGACCAAAGAGGACCTGCTGATCAGCTTCAAGACCAGGATCCCGGAGATCGATGCATAAACCACCCCCCTGCGGTAAACCCCTTCAGAGGGTATCAGCAGCTATAGCCAAAACCCATGAAACTCATTACTCTTATAGCATCCGGCTTATAGTGGAGGCAGTGGTATCCTGCACACAGGAGTGCTGCCCGAGAACATTCGACGTCTAAGGAGACCCATATGAGCATAACCTATACCAATCTTGACCGATGCAGCGCCTTCGAGGAGCTGAAAGGACTCTCACCGGCAGTCCTGCGCACAGAACTCACCGCCGAGAGAGCCGCTTCGTATACGATCGGTACTGCAGGAGATCTCTCCTTCAATTACGCCGCGGCACCGGTGCAGGAGAGACACCTCGAAGTGCTTCAGAGACTTTCACAGCAGCAGCAGGTCATAGAGAAATACCAGGAATTGCTCGACGGGCAGATCATGAACCCCGGCGAGTCACGTATGGTCCTCCACCATCTCACCCGGGGCAAGCTCGGTGCGGATGTGATCGTAGAGGATGAAGACAAAGAACGATTCTATGCCTCCCAGCTGCGAAGGATTGAGCTGTTCACCAAACAGATCCACAGCGGGAGATCACAGGATCGACCGGGAAAGCCTTCGATACGGTCGTGCAGATCGGGATCGGGGTTCTGACCTGGGCCCCAGAGCACTCTATCTGGCACTGCAGGGAATCTGCAGAGCCTCGGAAGACGGTCAGCTGATGGGAGCTGAGTTCATCTCGAATGTGGACCCCGATGATGCTGCGGCAGTGATGCGCAGGGTCGATCCCGAGACGACCCTCTTCATCCTGGTATCAAAGAGCGGCACGACCCAGGAGACACTGACAAACCGGGATCTGGTGATCAAACGCATGAAGGACTCCGGCATCAAGGGACTGGACCCTGCACGGCATATGGCTGCCGTGACCAGCATGACCAGCCCGCTGGCCTCCTCATCAGAGTATCTGGAGAGCTTCTACATCGATGACTTCATCGGCGGCAGATACTCATCCACCAGTGCTGTCGGCGCTCTGGTCCTCTCCCTCGCCTATGGACCGCAGGTATTCAGAGCCCTGCTCGCAGGAGCTCATGCAGCAGATAAAGCAGCCCTGGAACCCGACATTCGACACAACGCCGCCCTGCTGGATGCCCTGATCGGCATCTATCTCAGGAACGTACTCGACCGCAGGACCACCGCCGTACTTCCCTATTCCCAGGCACTCTCCAGATTCCCTGCACATCTGCAGCAGCTCGATATGGAGAGTAACGGTAAACGGGTCAACCGGTTCGGGCAGGAGATCTCCTACAGCACCGGGTACACCATCCTCGGCGAGCCGGGTACCAACGGTCAGCATTCGTTCTATCAGCATCTCCATCAGGGTACCGATGTCACTCCCCTGCAGTTCATCGGATTCTCACACTGTCAGTATGGGGAGGATATGGAGATCGATCGAAGCAGCAGCCAGGAGAAGCTCAACGCCAACCTCGCAGCCCAGATCATTGCCTTCGCCAAGGGGCAGGACCATGAGAACCCCAACAAGCAGTTCCCTGGAGAACGCTACAGCACCCTGCTGCACGGCAGACAGCTTACCCCCTACTCCCTTGGAGCTCTTCTTGCACACTTCGAGAACAAGGTGATGTTCCAGGGATTCCTCTGGAATGTGAACTCGTTCGATCAGGAAGGGGTCCAGCTCGGTAAGCTCCTTGCGAACAAGATCCTCACCGGGAAGGTCGATGATGAGGCACTCGCAGTCTATGTCGATCTACTGAGATAGCGCACCACATCGAACTGATGAGACAGAAGAGGCCCCCCGGTATATGCCGGGGGCCTCTTCTGTCTCATCATCGTCCGTTGACCATAGGTATCCGAGAGATCGAGCACCTGAAATCAGGGCAGCGGCGAGGAATGATCGAACATCACGGTGTGGGGTATCTTGTGTTGTGGTTGGAAAAAAGAAAAAACCCCTCAGGGAAAAGGAGGTTTTTAAAAAACCCTGAGGGGAACATCAAAAGGAGGTCGATGAAAAAAGTTTATGCTCTTTCACAAAGGTAAACACGTACCTGAAATAAAAAGGTTACAAAAAACTTTTTCCAAAAATACTGCTGCAGGTCCCTGCCGGGCAGGTTCTGCAACGTTCTCTGCTTTGCGCCTATAAAATATAAAGATACGCCGAATTAATCAAGTACATTTCCCGTTAATTTTATAAATATTTATCTTTTTTGAAAGGACTCCATATCTCTTTACTATATAGAGCCTTATCTTCTAATTCTTCATATTCACCGGTTGTCTGGTATTCTCAAGGACATCTCTCCAGAGACTTCCCTCTGTATTCACTTTATTCCGCTCTGAGACAGCCACACGAATGGGCACATGGACGAACTTGTTATTCAGCAGACTGATCAGGGTCCTGGTCTTGCCGGCCATCGCTGCATGCACTGCATGGGCTCCGAGCCTGGAGCAGTAGATCGAATCGTTGGGATTCGCCGGAGCACTGCGGATGATATAGCTGGGATCGATATACTTGATGTTCACTTCCATCTGCAGATCGGCAAAATACTCCTGCATCCTGCTCTTCAGGAACTCCCCGATATTCATCAATCGCTTGTTACCCGAACCGTCGACCATCCCTGATTCCGCAAGCAGTTCCTGTCCTGCCCCCTCTGCCGCCAGGATGACGGCATGACCCCGGTCAAGCAGTCTGGCTCTCAGATGCTCCAGCAGCCCGTGGGGACCATCCATATCGAAGGGGTTCTCAGGGATCAGACAGAAGTTCACATCGCTCATCGCCAGAGCGGTATGTGCGGCGATGAATCCCGACTCGCGACCCATGACCTTCACCAGACCGATCCCGTTGATCGTATCATGCGCTTCGACGTGGGCACCCCGTACCGACTGGACGGCCGTGGTGACCGCGGTATCGAAGCCGAACGAGCTCTGGATGAACGAGAGGTCGTTATCGATGGTCTTGGGTATGCCGATGACGGCGATCTTGAGGCCCCGTTTCAGAACCTCCTCCCCGATCTCATCGGCGCCGCGAAGAGTACCATCACCGCCTACGGTGACCAGGATGTTCACGTTCATCCGCTCAAGGGAATCCACGATGTCCTGAACCCGATCCCCGCTACCGCGGGAGGATCCCAGGATCGTACCACCCTTGACCTGGATGTCATCGACCACATCAGGATCGAGAGGTATGGGTTCATAGGGACTGTCAGGCAGCAGTCCTCGATACCCGTACTGGATACCGCTGATGCGGCGTACACCATATCGATACCAGAAACACCTCACGACCGCTCTGATCACATTGTTCAGACCGGGACATAATCCACCGCAGGTCACGATAGCCGCATGGACATGGGCAGGATTGAAATAGATCTTATCCCTCGGTCCCGCCACCTCGATCGCATCAAGCGAATAGGGTGCTGCAGTACCGTCTTCCTTCAGCCGGGCATCGATCTTATGGAGGATCCGTTCATTATCATCCACATAGTTCGCTACGGTATCTCCCCGCTTATAGGACATGGCGATCGGAGAGTTTATCTTTGCCTCACCGAGAACCGGAATGGTAAAATCGAATTGGTCATCCTTCATCATGCGACTCCTTGTTCAGCTGCGCTTTGAACTGTTCAAAGCGCGTTTCTGCATAGTTCTTAACATCCTTCTGAAACTCATCATAGAGGCTATGAGATGCATCCCCGCCGGTGTGATCACCGCTCCCGGTCTGCGGTCCCCGCCCTTTCTCCGCTCAAGTATCTGCTGACCCAGATCATCCTCCAGAGTCTTGAGCATACTGTGTGCTTTGGAGTAGGAGATGCCCAGCTGCAAAGCTGCGCTTCGTATCGAGCCCTCCTTCACGATCTCCTGCAGCAGCCACAGTACGCCGATCCCCATGAACTTCTCATCTTTTCCGTCAACAAGATAGATCTTGAGCTTCAGCTCCATAGCTCACCCGCTGCCTTGAACAGCTGAGCATAGAGATCTTCGATATGTTCGATATCGACACTGGCAAAAGCGATCCTCAGGTAGGTCCCGCCGATGGAGATCGTACCGATCCCATAGGAATCAAGCAGATGGTTCCTCAGCTCTTCAGCATCACCCTTGCAGGTGAAGGTCATGAAATAGCCTGAATTGAACGGCAGAGGCTTGAGCATATCCGAATCTGCATACGCTGCCAGCGTCTGTTTGACCTTCTCATACCGTGCTTTGAGCAGTGCGAAGGCGTCTGCCTTCTCCTGCGCATAGGTCGGACTGAGCATGCCCTTGAGGATCAGGGACTGGGCAGGGCGGCTGCTGTTCGAGATCGAAGACCTGATCGCTCCCATGGTCTTCTTGATCAATGCCTCATACTGTGCGCCACTCATACCCTTTGCCCCATAGGTGATGAACCCGACTCGGAAGCCCCAGACGAAGTCCTCTTTGGTCGATCCATCGACCTTGACGGCAAGGATGTTCTCATGCAGGTCTGCCAAAAGAGCGAAGAGTGATTCGGTAGCGGTCTCTTCCTCGAAGAAGAGGCCGAAGTAGGCATCATCCGATATGATCAGCAGTCTCTTACCCTTCTGTGCGTGTCGTTCCAGCAGTGCGGCAAGAGCTGCAGCTTCCTCGCGGGAAGGAGAGTATCCGGTAGGATTGTTGGGGAAGTTGAGGATGAGTGCGACCCTGTCACCTTCGATCGATGAGATCGTACGATCCAGCGCATCGAGGTTGAGCCTTCCCTGCTCTGAGAAGAAGGGAAAGGGGACGATCGATGCTTCTCTGCGCTCTTCAAAGATCAGGCGGTAGTTCCCCCAGAACATATCGGGGATGATGATGCTGTCACCTGCATCCAGAAAGAGATCTGCGATCATGAGGATACCGTGGGTGAGTCCACTCACGACCACCGGTGATGATATGGGCTTGCCAGCAAGAGAGGGATTCTTCTCGAGCAGCTGATCCTTCCAGGCGGCTCGAAGCGCAGGATCCCCTGCGGTCGGCGCATAGGAGAAGATCTCATTCGGACTCAGACCGTCTGTGAGATCGAAGATCGACTTGAGGTACATCGGATCACTGCCGATCTTTGCCATACCGACAGTGGCATTATAGGTGGTAGCTTTCTGTTTGGCTTCAGCGGACTGAGCGACGATCCCTTTGGGAAAGTACATGCGTCTCCCAAGATCCGATAACAGAGCCCCTGCGGTGGTCCCCTCGAGCATCTCATTCAATTCTGCGGCAATACTGTTCATCAACTCCTCCTACTAGAGCATATGTGCGTTGTGTTACCAGATACTATATCAAGTTTCCGGCAATGTGAATATCAGGGTACGGCCTGTATGAGTTAATTCTTCTGTAGTGAACCACCTGCAGTCACTGCGGTGCATCCTCGAGCATGGTGGTGAACTCCTGTTCCGCCACGATCCGGACCCCGAGCTTCTGGGCTTTGGCCAGCTTGCTCCCGGCACTGCTGCCGGCAAGCAGATGGGTGGTCTTTCCCGTGACCGAACTGACGACCCTCCCCCCGCGTGCTTCGATCAGCTTCTCAGCGATCGATCTCGGCTGATAGTGCTCGAAACTGCCGGTGACACACCAGACCTGGTCGGTGAAGACCTGAGGGAGAGAGGGCTGTTCACTCTGCTGCTCACAGAAGGAGAGACCGACAGCCTTCATCTCTTCGATCTGATCGAGCACGGCAGGGTCTGAGAACTCGCGTATGATAGTCTGCGCCGTCTTCTCCCCGAACCCTCTGATCCCGGTAAGCTGCTCAGCCTCTCCGTGCTGTGCCAGCTCGATCAGCTGATCGATCGAGCGTATCCCGCTTTTGATCAGCAGCTGCGAGGCTTTCTTGCCGACCTCGGGGATCCCGAGAGACCTGAGCACGACCTCATAGGGCCGATCGAGACTCTCTCTGATGCTCTTGCTGATCTGCTGCACCTTCTTCGGGCCGAACCCCGGTTCACTGATCAGCTGCTCATAATCGATATGATACAGATCAGCGGGATCTCTGGCCAGTTTCCTGCTGATGAGCGTTCGTATGGTCTCAGAACCGAGACCGTCGATATCCATCTGTCCCTTCCCCACGAAGAAGGTCAGTCTGCCATAGACCTGATCAGGACAGTCATGATCGGTACAGAAGTGATGCGCTCCCTGCCTGATCAGCGGACCGCCGCAGGAGGGGCAGCGCTCCGGCATGTGCCACAGGCGATTTCCCTGTTCATTCTTCTCGATCACCCGCTCCACGGCCGGGATGACATCTCCGCGCTTGGATACCGAGACCGTATCCCCGATACACAGTTCGAGCAGTTCGACGTAATCCTGGTTATGGAGGGTCACATTCGAGACCGTGGACCCGCCGATGAGCACCGGTTCGATCCGTGCCACAGGGGTGGCGCGTCCGGTCCTGCCGATCTGCACATCGATCGCCGTCACGACACTCTCAGCCATGGGCGCCTCGAACTTGTAGGCGATAGCCCATCTGGGATGATGGCCGGTATACCCGAGAGACTCCCGCACCGGGAACTCATTGACCTTGATCACCAGCCCGTCTATCTCATAGGGAAGCGATCCACGTTCCCGCGCTGCATCCTCAAGATACCCGGTGAGGGCATCGCTGGAGCTGCAGATGTGGTAGCGGGGATTGATGATGAACCCCAGCAGCCTCAGATCATCAAGAAGTTCCGCATGGGTCTCCGGCTGCATCTGTCCGTCAGAGAAGAACCCCTCATAGACGAAGATACGCAGGGGCAGCCGTGCGACCTCACTGCTTCTGATCCTGCGGATCGTACCTGCGGTCAGATTCCTGGGGTTGGCATACTCGATCTCCATGGTGCTGTTCAGCTGCCTGAAGTCTTCTCTGGTGAGAAAGATCTCACCTCTGACGGCAACGGTCACCGCACGCTTCAGGCGCAGCGGCACCTCCCGGATGGTCCTGACATTCGAGGTCACATCATTGCCTACATACCCGTTGCCCCGGGTGACCGCCCGAACCAGCAGACCATCTTCGTAGTAGAGCACGATCGAGACGCCGTCGATCTTCTCTTCGATCACGAAACTCAGCTGCTGTTCGACCCGCTTCTCTATCCGTTCCATCCAGGAAGTGATCGCACTCTCCGCATACGCCTTATCGAGACTCAGCACAGGGATGGTGTGAGGGACCTCAGGCAGATCTGCACTCAGATCACTGCCCACACGAAGGGTCGGAGAATCGGCTCTGACCAGATCGGGATGTTCCCTCTCAAGCTGCAGCAGGGTCTCATACAGTGCATCATAGGTCTGATCACTTACCTCGGGAGTCCCCTGTGCGTAGGAGGTGTTCATGCTGTTGAGCTCTTCGATGAGTCCGTCCATCCTCGCTGTGATCTGCTGATCTCCTGTATCCATGTCAGCTCCTTCATATCTATCGCATATATACAGCACCGCATCATTGCGGATATACTCATGTACATGGTATTTTATCATAAAGAGGAACAAAAGTCATGAATACCGTCACCTACATCACAGCCATGCAGCGACCGAAGATGTTATACGGATATATCCTGCGATCGACCATCGCTCACGGGACGATCACCGATATCGTGCTCCCCGATCTCTCAAAGGATTTCTGATCATCACCGCCGGCGATATCCCCGGTTCCAATGCACTGCGTGTGTTCGATGAGATCGTCCCGCTGCTCTCGGGAGAGCAGATCAGCTACCGGGACCAGCCGATCCTGGCGGTATTCGGTCCTGACAAGGAATCGGTCACCCTTGCCGTCTCACGTATCGCAGTCAGCTATGAAGCATCCGAGAGCTTCGATCCCGACCCGGCGGAGACCAATACCGGCCGACAGAGACATATATCCTGGGGAGGTCCTCAGGATATCCTCCAGCAGGCCGAGGATGTGGTCGAGTATACCTACATGACAGGTTCCCAGCGATCACCGGTCGGACCTCCCGTCGGCGCCTTTGCCGAGCCCACCGATGCCGGCATGGAGATCACCACTTCCAGCATATGGCCGTTTCATGTGCGCAGCACCGTATCCGAGGTGTGCGGCCTGCCGAAGAGGAAAGTCATCATACATCAGCTTCCCTATACCCCCACGGTCGGGGAGCACCTGATCTATCCATCGATCTATGCAGCCCTCGCCGCGGCAGCCGCTTCGGCGTCCGGGCGCCCTTCCAGGATCATAGACCCCTATCCTGCCTTCCGCCCGGAACTGATCATCACCCGGAGGACAGCCCTCAATGCCGAGCATCTGCCCTCTGCAGAGTCAGTCGATGTGCAGATCAATCAGGGGGCGTTCCCGCTCTTCGCCGATGAGATCATCGAACATGTCATAGCGGGGATCACCCCCTCCTATGGGCTTGATGCCTTTGAGGCGACCATCCATACCGTAAAGACCCCGGCAGCCCCGAGAAGCTACTACCAGGGACTCTGTTTCCCCCTTGCCCTGTTCAGTAGTGAAGCCCATGCTGCCAACCTCGCCCTCTACAGCAACATGAATCCGGTGAACTGGCGGCTTCGCACCCTTGAGGATGCGGTGAAACGACCTGCCCATGTACTGCGGCTGCGCTCTGTGATCATGAAGGACCTGCTCGAACAGACGGTCAAGCGGTCGGACTTCTCGAGGAAGTATGCCGTCTATGAGATGCAGAAGAGAAGGAACAGGCTCATCTCCACCTTCACCGGCTACTCACGGGGTATCGGGATCGCTTCGGGCAGGGGGATCAACGGATTTTCCACCCACTTCGCCTGCGAACGCAACTACGCGGTGAGTGTGCGACTGGATGTGAACGACCAGGTCACCATCACCACGAGCATCATGTACTCACCGGCTGAAGTGCTGTGGCGCACAGCAGCCGGGACCCTACTGGGAGTCAACCCGGCGCAGATACAGATCAGGACATCACAGAACGAGTCGGCTAATTCCGGACCCGATGTGCTGCATCGGGACAGTACGATCATCTCAGTGCTCATCACACGCTGCTGCGAATCGATCAAGAGCCAGCGGTTCAAGGAACCGCTGCCGATCACCGTCAAGCGGAGCCTCAAGAGAGCAGGAGTTTCAGCTCAGGAACCGGTCAAGAGGCCCCTGTTCCACTATGTCTCCTGGGGTGCTCTCGCCCTGGAGCTTGAGATCGACCCGGTCCTGCTCAGACCGGTCATCTACGGAGTCTGGTGCACCCTCTCGTGCGGCAGCCTGTTCGACGAGCAGGCCATGACCAACGCGATCTGCAGCGTGATCCAGGATGAGCTCACCGTACTCACCCGTTCCGAGACCGGGAGCATCACCATCGATGCGATCGATATCGCCTTCACCGTGCATGAAGAGACCCTCTCAGTCAATCCGATCCCCAATGTGCTTGGACTGCTGCAGGCCGCATACACCTCTGCCCTGACGCAGGCGATGAACCGGAGCTTCACCTCGATACCATCAGGTCCGCAGGAGATCTTTGAGGCCATAGGAGAGTAATCATGAAGATATCGTGTCTGCTGAACAGCAAGCCTGTCGATTTTACGACCTATTCGGACAAACCGCTCAACCTGCTGCTCAGTGAAGAGTCAGAGGTGACCTCGATCACCCCTGGATGTTCGAAAGGCAGGTGCGGCAACTGCATCGTACTCATCGATGAGAAACCCAGACTCTCCTGTCTGGTCCCCGCGTTTCAGATCAGAGGGAAGAGCATCCAGACCTTCGAGGGCTTCGCGAAGAGTAAATGGTTCACCGATATCAGGAGGGCATACGAGAAGCATGCCATGCATCCGTGTCCCTACTGCTATGCGGCAAAGTCCCTGCTCATCCACTCCATCATCTCCGATAACACCGACCCGAGTCCCGAAGAGATCCTGCAGGCGATGAAGATCAACTCCTGCACCTGCATCAGTGAAGACCATCTCGTTGAGATCGTGAAGACCGCCAGTATGTTCAGAAGGAGAAGACGCCGTGTACGAAGGAGTTAGAGCACCGGCGGTATTCACCCCGGCAACGATCAATGAGGCACTCGATATCTACCAGAGGTATCCCAGGTCCGTGCTCTGGGCAGGAGGTACTACCCTCATGGGGCAGCTTCGTCCCTACCCGAGCCATGACAACCTCGATATCCTCTATCTCGGAAACGTGAAGGAACTCCACCGGATCAGCAGGAACGAGCGCTATCTGGAGATGGGCAGCATGGTACCGATCCAGAGGTTCCTTGCCGTAGGACAGCATATCCTGCACCCGGTACTCTCCGATGCCTGCCGGCAGCTCGGACCGGAGATCATCAGAAGTCAGTCCACCGTCGGGGGCAACCTGTGCCACCCGAGTCAGCGGCTGAACATCGGGACAGCCCTCATGGTACTGGAATCACAGGTGGAGATCAGGGACTCCCAATCGGCCAAGGCCTCCACCCGCTGGGTACCTGTCAACCGCCTCTATAAGCGTGACGGCAGTCTCGGGCTGATCCACGGAGAGATCGTCACCCGCATCCGGGTCTTCTTCGAGGAGGCGAACTTCCAGCTCTTCCGATCCCTTGGCAACCCGTTCTATCATCCAGAACTGGCGGTACTGTTCGCCGTGTTCGCCAAATACGAGAAGTCCACGATCTCAGAGTTCCGGTTCGCCCTCTCCTTCCCGATGATCGACATCATCCGCAGCAAGGACCTCGAGACCGCTATCACCAGCAAGGATCTGCCGCTCTCCTCGAAGGAGATCAGCCACCTCTCAACAGAGCTCTACGAAGTGATCAGAGCCTACTCGACCAAGATCAGCAGTGTGCAGAAGACGCGTGCCTGCCGGGCCTCGAACAGGCCCTGCAGGACCTGAATGCCCAGGTACTCATGTCATGATGACTGCCTGCACAGTAGTAAACCCGCTTTACATGCGGGTGCCTCATCGATATAGTTGGAAGATACCGATCATTCAGAAACCATAGCAAACCTGAGGGACGTACATGACAGATTTTGTCCATCTCCATAACCATACGGATTTCTCTCTTCTTGACGGGGCCGCACCGATCGGCCGCCTGGTCGCAAAGGCCAAAGAACTGGGCATGCAGCATCTTGCGATCACCGACCACGGGAACATGTTCGGGGCCCTTCGCTTCTATACCGAATGCCGCAAACAGGGGATCAAACCCATCATAGGCTGTGAGTTCTACATCGCCCCGGGATCCCGCCTGATCAAGTCAGGCACCGAACACGGGAACAAGTACTACCACATGGTGCTGCTGGCAACCAATGAGCAGGGGTATAAGAACCTCATGCTGCTGAGTTCGAAGGCCTACACCGAGGGGTTCTATTACAAGCCGCGGATCGATGATGAGCTGCTCGAACTGCATCATGAGGGGCTCATCTGCACCTCTGCCTGCCTTGCCGGGGAGATCTCGGTTCATCTGAAGAACGGCGATCACGAGCTGGCACGACAGCGTGCTCTCTACTACCGCGATCTCTTCGGAGCGGACTCCTATTTTCTGGAACTGCAGGATCACGGATCCCCGACCAGAAGCTGGTAAACCCCCGGATGGTCAAGCTCTCACAGGAGACCGGCATCCCGCTGATCGCGACGAACGACATCCACTATGTGGAGCAGGATGATGCCAATGCACAGGACATCCTGATCTGTATCGGGACCAACAGGAAGAAGCATGAACAGGGGCGGATGAAGTTCGCTACCGATCAGTTCTATCTCAAGTCAGGTGATGAGATGGCAGAGCTGTTCTCCTATGCCCCCGAGGCCATAACGAACACGCTGCTGATCGCCCAGCGGTGCAACCTTGAGATCAAGTTCCCCGGACCGCTGCTCCCGGCCTTCACCATCCCCGAGGGGTTCACCTCACCAGAGGAGTATCTGACCTATCTTACCAACGAGGGGCTGAAGCAGCGGTACGAGGTGATCACTGATGAGATCAGGGAACGGGCCGATTTCGAGCTGCAGGTCATCATCAGCATGGAGTTCACCGGCTACTTCCTCATCGTATGGGACTTCATCCACTGGGCAAAGGAACACGACATCCCCGTCGGTCCCGGAAGAGGTTCGGGAGCCGGCTCCATCGTAGCCTATGCCATGACCATCACGGACATCGACCCCATCAAGTACAGCCTCCTCTTCGAGCGATTCCTCAACCCGGAACGGGTATCGATGCCTGACTTCGACATCGACTTCTGCTTCGAACGCCGCCTGGAGGTCGTGGATTATGTCTCCCGCAAATACGGGGAGGACCGTGTAGCCCAGATCATCACCTTCGGGACACTCAAGGCAAAAGCGGTGATCAAAGATGTGGCACGAGTGCTCGATATACCCTTCTCTGAGACCAACGAGATCAGCAAACTGATCCCTGCAGACCCGAAGATGACCATCAGCAAGGCGATGGAGGCAGAACCCAAGCTGCAGCAGCTCGAGAGCAAGGGTGGGGTCTATGCAGAGCTCTTCGATGTCAGCAGACGCCTTGAGGGACTGAACAGACACTGCTCGACCCATGCTGCGGGTATCGTCATCGGTAAGGACATCCTCACCGAGTACGTGCCGCTCTACCGGGATGCGAAGACCGGATCGATCTCCACCCAATACACCATGGACCTTCTGGAAGAGTGCGGTCTGGTGAAGATGGACTTCCTGGGACTGAAGACGCTGACACTGATCAAGAACACCGTCGATCTGATCAGAAAGCGCGGTATAGACATCGATATCGACAAGATCCCCGAAGATGACCGCAAGACCTTCGCCATGCTCGGTGAGGGACAGAGTTCCTGTATCTTCCAGTTCGAGAGTTCGGGTATGCAGGGCATCCTCAAGGACGCCAGACCCGATACCATAGAGGACCTCATCGCGCTCAACGCCCTCTATCGACCAGGACCCATGGCGAACATCCCGAAGTATGTCGCAAGCAAGAACGGCAGACAGGCCATCGAATACCCTCACGATGATCTTGCTGAACCGCTGAAGCAGACCTACGGGGTCATCGTCTATCAGGAACAGGTCATGCAGGTCGCACAGATCATCGGGGGCTTCACCCTCGGGAAAGCCGACATCATGCGAAGGGCCATGGGAAAGAAGAAAGTATCTGTCATGAACGAGATGAAGGCAGATTTCATCGAAGGAGCCAGAAAACTCGGCTACCGGGAGGACTTTGCCAACTACACCTTCGAGATGCTCGAACCGTTCGCCGGCTACGGCTTCAACAAATCCCATGCAGCGGCCTACTCGGTGGTAGCCTACCAGACCGCCTACCTGAAAGCGAACTACCCCGTTGAGTTCATGGCCGCGAACCTGACCAACGAGATCAATTCACCCGATAAGCTGACGCTCTACATCAACGAGACCAAATCGATGGGGATCACCATCCTCCCCCCCGACATAAATCTCTCAGAACAGCAGTTCAATGTCACCGACGACAAGGTCGTCTACGGACTGAACGGGATCAAGAATGTGGGATCTGCTGCCGTGGAAGCCATCGTATCAGAGCGAAAGAAGGGAGGGAAGTTCACGACCTTCATGGACTACCTCAATCGTGTCGATCTGAAGGCGGTGAACAAGAAGGTGCTTGAATCACTGATCCAGTCGGGGGCCTTTGACAGTCTGGGGGAGAACCGATCGACCCTGCTGATGAATCTTGAGGAGATCACCGAGTTCGTCGCGAAACGAAAGGCGGCTGAACAGTACGGGCAGACATCCCTGTTCGACATCGAGGAAGAGGAGTCCCTGGGCAACTTCCAGATGGAAGAGGCCGAGGATCTCTCCATGTCAGAGAAGCTCCAGCTGGAGAAACAGCTGCTGGGGTTCTACTTCTCAGGCCACCCCATGGATGAGTACCGGGAGATCTGGAACAGGACGGTCAGGGTCGACCTCTCGAGACCCGAATACCTCATGGATAAACAGCCGTGCAATCTGGTAGGGATCGTTCTCGGGTGCAGGACCATCCTCACCAAACGGGGGGAACCGATGGCATTCGCCCAGATCGAGGATTTCAACGGTAAGATCGAACTGATCTTCTTCCCGAAGGTGTGGCAGAAGTACGGTCATCTGGTGACAGTCGACAGCATCCTCGGCTTCACCGGCAAGGTGGATACGGAGAAGGGAGAACCCAAGTATCTGGTAGATACGGTAGCTGACCCCTCCGAACTCAAACAGAGCGGTGTATCAGCCATCCATATCAGCATGGTGAAGCAGCTGTGTACGACCGACAATCTCAACCACCTCAGAGATATCTTCCTCGATCACAGCGGTTCCTGCTCGATCATCATGCATCTGAGTGATGAGACCGGCGGCCCTGAGGTGGCGATCAAGGCCTCCGGTCAATTGAACATTGCCTTTTCCGATGATTGTATCGATATTATCAAACAGACCCCCATGGTAACCGAAGTATGGTACATGTAGTGTACGAATCATGGTATACTGTCTTTCAGGAGAACATATGCAAATAATCGCTTCACTCTTAAGTACGCTCCTCTCTCTCTACTCCATGGCCATCGTCATCCGTATCGTACTCTCATGGGGGGGGATCGGTGAGGCCCGCTTCGGTTCGTTCTATCAGATGATCTCACGAATCACAGACCCGTACCTGAACCTGTTCAGATACCTGCCGGGCACTCAGCGGGGGAATCTCGATTTCTCACCGCTCATCGCCATGGTCCTGCTCGGGATCGTGAGCAATATCCTGAGGATCGTAGCTGCCGAGGGCAGGATAACCATCGGGCTGATCCTGGCACTGGTCACCAATGCCGTCTGGTCGGTACTCTCCTTCTTCCTGTTCATCTTCATCCTGCTTGCTGTGGTGAGGATCGTCTATGAATACTACAGGAGTCCTACGGCCATCCAGTATATCTCCATCCTTGACAATCTGCTCCGGGGCTCTCAGGAGACGGTACACCGGCTGCTGTTCGGCGGGAAGGAGATCACGACCAAGACACTGCTCTTCAGTACTGCGGCAGCCTTCATCATCCTGCGCATGATCCTGAAGGTCATCTTCGTCTGGGGGACCTCAGCACTGGCATCTCTGCCTTTCTGAAGAAGGGATAAAGAAGCGATACGATGTTTCTAGCGGAGCTTCGCACATCAGTAACCGAACTCAAAGGCGTAGGTCCTTCGATCGCGAAGGCCTACGCTTCACTGGGCATCTACTCCTACAAGGACCTCCTTGCCCATATACCCCGTACCTATGAAGACCGCCAGCATCCTGTCACCCTCGCACAGCTGCACCGGGAACCGTGCAGCGCATATGTCATCGTCGAGGTCATCGCTCATGAGTATATCGGGCACGGGTCGAAAAGGACCCTGAAGGTCATCGTCTCCGATGAGACCGCGGTTGCCTCGCTGCTGTGCTTCGGCAGGAACTTCCTCGAACGCATGCTTACCGTCGGCAGGCACTTTCATCTCTACGGGACCTTCTCACGCCACTTCGGCGAACTCCAGTGCAGCACCTTCGAGGTAGAACCCCGGCATCAGGCAGCAGAGCCCAAGCAGTTCGGCCTGCTCCTGCCGGTCTATGGACTTGCCTCCGGGCTCACCCAGAAGACCCTCAGACGCGATATCACCCATGTCATGGAACAGAGCTGCCCCTACCTCGAAGAGGAGCTGCCCGAGGAGCTGATCAGCAGACACCGACTGCTCTCCTACCCGACCGCTTTACAGCAGATACACTTCCCGTCAGACTTCGCCCAGATGCATCTGGCACTCAAGACGCTCTCCTATACCGAGCTCTTCTATCTGCAGACTGCGATGCTCAGACGCGCAGCCGTACGCAGGGAACAGAAGCGCTCTGCTCATCTCTCACGTGCGGTCAATGACCATACCTCGTTCTCAGAACCCGACACGCTTGCCGGCAGGCTGGTCTCATCACTTCCCTTCTCTCTCACCGCAGACCAGGAGACGGTACTCGCTGAGATCGAACAGGACCTTTCGCAGCCCTATCCCATGAACCGTCTGCTCCAGGGCGATGTCGGATCAGGAAAGACCCTCACCGGGTTCATCTCGATCCTGCCGATCATCGAGTCCGGAGGACAGGCAGCCTTCATGGCTCCGACTGAACTGCTTGCCAAACAGCATGCAGAGAGTGCCGCCAGGTTTCTCGAACCGCTGGGAGTACGGATCGCCCTGCTCACCGGATCGGTATCGGCCAGACAGCGGAAGCTGCTGATCGCAGCTCTCGCATCAGGGGAGCTCGATCTGGTCATCGGCACCCATGCCCTGTTCTCCGATGATGTGCGGTTCAGGGATCTGCGCTATGTCATCATCGATGAACAGCAGCGGTTCGGGGTGGCTCAGCGGATATCGCTGATGCAGAAGGGGATATCACCCATCAGCTGCTGATGACAGCGACCCCATCCCCCGTACGATGGCACTGACGGTCTTCGGGGCCTCGATATCTCGACGATCAGGACCATGCCGCCTGGAAGGATGCCCGTGATCACCCATCTGGCCTCCGAGAAGAGCCGGGATCGGGTCTATCATGCGGTACGTGTCGAGTTCGAACGCGGACACCAGGCCTACTTCGTCTATCCGAGGATCGAGGCTTCTACCGATTCAGAACTGCGGGATGCCCAGTCGATGTATGAGTATCTGAGAACACAACAGTATCCTGACAGAAAGGGGGGACTGATCCATTCACGGATCTCCGAGGATGAGAAGATCTCCATCATGCATCAGTTCCGGGACGGGGCATTGGATTATCTGGTCTCCACGAGTGTCGTCGAAGTGGGAGTCGATGTGGCGAATGCGACCTGCATGATCATCGAGCATGCTGAGCGTTTCGGTCTCTCAGCGCTCCATCAGCTCAGGGGACGTGTCGGACGTGATGCCCATCAATCCTATGCCTTTCTCATCTATTCGAACGAGCTGCAGGAAGATGGGAAGAAGCGGCTGAAGGTGATGAAGGAGTCGCACGACGGGTTCGTCATCGCCGAGCAGGACCTGCTGATCAGAGGACCCGGGGAGCTCTCGGGTAAACGACAGTCAGGATACCTGGCTCTGATGTTCGCTGATATCATCAGGGATCTGGCACTGATGAAGAGTGCCCGCGAGGATGCCCGGATGATCCTGGATACCGATCAGTCACTCCTGAAGGCAGAATATGCACCGATCAGAGCCCTGCTGACCCGCTGCCCGCCGTTTGATGACGGGTTCATCGAGTAGTCACCCCCCCTTGCACTAGTGCAGCACTTCCCCGAGCGCCAGAGAGACGAGCAGCAGAACACCGGTACGAATGACCTCATCGTTAAAGTCAAAATCCCCGGCATGCAGATGCGGTGCATCAGCACCGGTACCGAGCAGGAACATGCAGCCCGGGACACGCTCAAGATAGAAGGCAAAATCCTCTGCAGTCATCGAATGGGATCCTGCAGAAAGATAGACCCCCGCACCAAGGATCTCACGGCGGCCTGTCTGACCTCCTCGACCGCATCCGGATCATTGATCACCGGCAGATGGTATTTCCGTTCATACTGCAGATCGGTGATCACCTCGTACCGATCCTCGACCGATGAGAAGATCTGTCTGATCGCGGTCTCGATGCGGTCTCCTGCCGAACTCTCGGTATACCGGGTGGTCCCCGCGACCAGCGCTGCATCCGGTATGATGTTGGTATTGGTCCCCCCGCTGATCATACAGACCGAAGCGACCCCTTCTTTCCTGGCCGAGAGCAGTTCATGCAGCTGCTGTATCCTCAGCACCGCATCAGCTGCAGGGATCAGAGGGTTGTTTCCCTTCTCAGGGGCTGCACCATGAGTCGCCGTCCCCGCTATAGCGGCACGGAAGGTGTTGGCCGCGGCAAAGAGGATCCCAGGCTTTGACGAGACCGTCCCGAGGGGGATACCTGGCCAGTTGTGGAACCCATACACCCGCTCAAGCCCGTCACAGACACCTTTCTTCACCAGCTCAGCGCCAAGACAGGCCTCCTCCTCTCCAGGCTGGAAGATGCAGCGAACCGTACAGGGCAGAGAATCCCTGATACTCGAGAGGATCAGAGCAGCCCCAGGAGGATGACCATGTGGCCATCATGGCCGCAGGCATGCATGACCCCTTCATGTGTGGAGGCATAGGGCAGAGAAGATGACTCCTGCATCGGCAGCCCATCCATGTCAGAACGGAAACCGATGACCCTGCCGGGATCTGCCGGGGATCTCGAAGACCAGATCGGTCCCGAGTTTGGGTCTCCAGAGGATGGGATCGAAGGGTGAGATGACCGAAGCGAGCAGTTCTCGTGTCTTGTGTTCGTTCCCCGCAGTCTCCGGGAAGCTATGCAGGAGATGCCTGAGCTCGATGAGCTCGGGCAGCAGGTCATCGAGCCTCTGTATGATCATATCTTTCTGTATCTTCATCCGTACCACTACCTTTCATTTCTTTCTGCCAATCTCTCAGAGCCTTCATCCGTATAACCGTACACACCTGCAGGAAGTGACAGCATTCCTGAGAACAGTGTACTACAGAAGCGGCCTCTGAAGGAAGATGCTGATCATTGCAAAGCCATTCCCTCCTGATCGATTGAACTTTTCTCTGTGAATAACTATCATAGACCAACAAGAACCGCAGCAGGAGGATCCATTCATGCGTATTACCGGAGGAATCTATAAAGGCAGGACAGTCCTCTGTCCTCCCGGTGTCATTCGCCCGGCCATGGACCGGATGAGAGAATCGATGTTCTCCATTCTCGGGAACATCGAAGGCCTCTCGTTTCTGGATCTCTTCTCAGGTTCCGGCCTTGTAGGTCTGGAAGCAGCCTCACGCGGCTGCGAGCCGGTCTATCTTGTCGAGATGGACGGGAAGAAACGCAAGACGATCAACAGGAATATGAGCATGGTCGATTCAGAGATCCGACTCTACCTGATGAGCGTCCAGAAGTTCGCCCATCTTGCCCCGAGATCCTTCGATATCGTATATGCAGACCCGCCGTTCCCCATGAAGGGCAAACAGGCTCTTTCACTGAAGGTCGCAGAAGCTGCTCTGGTCAAAGAGGATGGTCTGTACATCATCCACTACCCGCGAGAGGATGATCTTGAGGACCGGATCGGTCCGCTCACCTGTTTTGATGAGCGCAAGTACGGAAGGTCCATGCTGCGCTTCTATCGCTATGAACTGACATCAGATCCTGAACTCCTGGAGTGATACCCCATGTTTGACACCATACATACCGAATACCAGCACGTCCATACCTACGAACTCGACCGTTTCGAATCTGCCAGCCTGTCCTATATCTTCCAGCTGATGCAGGAGGCCGCTGCCAGCCACTCAAGCGAGTATGACATGACAGTCTCCGATCTGAAGCAGCAGCAGAAGACCTGGGTCGTCACCAAACAGCGAGTCAGAGTACACCGGTACCCCCGATGGAAGGAGCAGCTGCGCATCGAGACCTGGGTCACCACTCCCACGAGGATCGTCTCCCCGAGAAGCTTCTGCGCCTTCGACGCGGACGGTGAGCTGATCTTCGAAGGCCTGACCTACTGGTGCATCATCGATCTTGATCGTCACCGACCGGTCCCCATCGCATCGGTCGCACCGTTTACCGGTATCGGACATCCTGACCGGAAGGTCACCGAACCGATCGGCAAGCCGGGACCTGTGCCCGAGGAGTATCCCCTCAGCTATGAGTACCAGCCCCGGATACTCTACCGTGATACCGATAACAACGGACACGTGAACAACGGGATCTACTGCGACTGGTGTCTTGATTCGCTTCCTGCTGCCCTCCGCGATGCACTCAATCCCGAGGTCTTCGAGATCCACTACATCAGTGAGACCTATGAACACGAGCAGGTGACGGTGAGAACCAGCACTGCAGATGATCACCGGCAGTGCTACCACCGGATCTTCGCAGAACGGGAGGGACGTGAGGTGCAGGTGGCAACGGCTAAGAGTGTATGGGATCGACGCGAGAAGCTGCTCTGAAGTGCTATGGGAAGAGCGAACGGTCGATCATGGCAAAGTCATCGATGAATCGATCGACTCCGCCATGTACCCTGAGCCGGGCATGCTGCCCGGTATCCTCTCCGGTGACGATGATAGAACCGAATCCTGCCGCAACAGCAGCACGTACCCCGTAGAAGGAGTCCTCCACACAGACAAGCTCCTGCGGGGGGAACCCCAGATTCGCCGCTGCCTTCAGGTAGATGTCCGGCTCGGGTTTGTTCCTGATGTGTCCGTCATCATAGACGATCCGATCAGCATCGAACCAATGAGCGAGGGAGAAGTAGTCGAAGAAGAACTCGACGTTCTCGATCTCTGAGGCGGTGGCGATGGTCATGGGGACCTGCGCACCTTCAGCTCATCAAGCAGATCCTTCACCCCGGGGGCCAGCACGAAACGCTGCGGGTTCTGCCGGCAGATCTTGCGGTAGATCCGCTCCTTCTCCCTCGAGAGCTCGGCGACCTGCTGTGCAGACACTTCATGACCGAGCAGCATCTCGATGATGGCCCGGGTGGTCTTCCCATGGATCGTACGGTAGTACCCCGTACGGTCCACAGGCCTGCCCAGTTCCTTCGAGAATGCGATCCATGCATCCTCATGAAACAGATTGTCCCAGATCAGAGTGCCGTTGAAGTCAAAGACCACACCGCTGTAGGGACCGTCTCCCGATATGAGGGAGCTCTCACTCATCCTCATCGTCATCCATGAGAAAGACTTCGATGGAGAGCTCTTCGAGCTGCTCCTCTGACACCTGATTCGGTGCCTCTGTCATCATATCGGTAGCCTTCTGGGTCTTGGGAAACGCTATGACATCTCTGATCGAGTCGGTCCCGAGCAGCAGCATCATGATACGATCCAGCCCGAGAGCCAGCCCTCCGTGCGGGGGTGCCCCGTACTGCAGGGCATCCAGCAGGAAGCCGAACTTCTCCTTCGCCTCCTGCTCATCGATCCCGAGCAGAGAGAAGATCTTCTGCTGGGTCGCATGGTCGTGAATACGGATACTCCCCCCTCCGATCTCACTTCCGTTGAGGACCAGGTCATAGGCATCCGATATGATGGAGATCACATCCTCAGGTGACTGGTCGAGTTTATGGAGCTCTTCTGCTTTTGGTGCGGTGAACGGATGGTGCACCGGTGTGGGATTCCCGTCATCATCCTTCTCGAAGAGCGGGAAATCGACGACCCAGGTAAAGGCGAACGCATCGTCTCTGATGAGCTTCAGCCGTTTGGCGAAGTGGGTCCTCAGTGCTGCAAGACAGTTGCATACGATCTTCTGCGTATCTGCGAGGAAGATGATCACATCACCGACCTGGGCATCCATCCGCTCATACAGATGCTGAGCCTCCTCTTCCGAGAAGAACTTGATGATGGGAGACTGCGGACCGCTCTCGTTCATGCGGATCCAGGCGACTCCCTTGCCGCGGTACGGTTTCACGAACGGGGTCATGGCATCAAGGTCCTTACGGGTGAGTTCCTCAGAGTACCCCTTCAGGTTGATCGCCCTGACACAGCCGCCCTGATCGATCGCCCGACGGAAGACCCCGAAGTCGGTCTGTGCGAGGATGTCAGTGATGTCTGTGATCTCCAGTCCGAATCTCAGGTCGGGGGCATCAGAACCATAGCGGAGCATCGCCTCCTGATAGCTGATCCGGGGCAGCGGCAGCTGCAGCTCCACGCCTTTGAGTTCCCTCATCAAGGTGCTGAACAGCCCCTCGAGCAGTCCCATGATATCGTCACTGTTGATGAACGACATCTCAAGGTCCACCTGAGTGAATTCCGGCTGCCGGTCGGCACGGAGGTCCTCATCCCTGAAGCATTTGGCGATCTGGAAGTACCGGTCGAACCCTGAGACCATCAGTGCCTGCTTGTAGAGCTGCGGACTCTGGGGCAGAGCATAGAACTTGCCGGGATTCACCCTGCTCGGGACCAGATAGTCTCTGGCTCCTTCGGGAGTCGATCGTCCGAGGATCGGGGTCTCCACCTCGACGAACTCAAGTTCGGTGAGGTAGGATCGGATCAGTGACGCCGCCCTGCTCCTGAAGATCATCTTCTTCTGCAGTTCAGGGTTCCTCAAGTCCAGATAGCGATATTTCAGTCGGGTCTCAGCATGCACACTGCTGGTGTGCAGCACATCGAAGGGAGTGGTCTTCGATGTGTTGAGCAGTTCGAACTCACGTACATAGACATCAAGTTCCCCGGTCTCGATGGAAGGATTCTCCATGCCCTCGGGGCGTCTGCGTACCTCACCGCGGATCGCGATGGTGAACTGATTGCGCAGGGTATGCGCTATCGTATGGGCCTCAGAAGAGAACTCCGGGTCGAAGACGATCTGTGTCATACCCCATCGGTCATAGAGGTCTATGAAGGTCACGCCCCCATGGTCCCGGTAGCTGCCGACCCATCCGTTCAGGATGACACTCGTTCCGATGTCTGATTCCCGCAGTGCACCGCAGGTGTGTGTCCTTCTCAATCTCATGTGTGTTTTCTCCCATTGTATCGCTATCTGTGTATCACAGTATGTCTCGTTGTCGTATCACAGCCCCAGGATCTCATCGATCGCCGCCCGGACTGCAGAAGGGTCGGCACGCCCGCCGGTCTCTTTCATCACCAGTCCCATCAGGAACCCGACGGCTTTCAGATTACCCGACCTGATATCATCGACCGCGGCGGGCTGCTGTGCGATGACCTGCCCTACGGCAGTCTTCAAGTCCCCTCCGTCCTGCTCTGATGCGAGCAGCCCCTGTTCATCGATGATCTGCTGCGGGTCCTCATCGCCTTCGAGCATGAGCTCTATGAGCCTGCGTGCGATATTGGCATGGATAGTACCATCAGATAACAGTTTCATCAAGGAGGAAAACCGCTCTGGAGTGAGAGTAGAGGCACTCAGGCTCTCTCCTCTGCGCCCGAGGGCTTTGGCTACTTCACCCTTGAGCCATTTCGCACTCTCAGCGGCATCCGCTCCAGCTGCTGCAGCCTCTTCGAAGAAATCGGCCCGATCCTTCTCATCGGTGATGAACAGGGCCATCTCCTCGGTCAGTGCATACTGCTTCCCGACCCGCTCCTTCCGATCGAGCGGCAGCTCACACATGCACCGGGAGACCTCCTGGAGGAATCCGGCATCCGGTCTGAACGGCGGGATATCGGGTTCGGGGAAGTAGCGGTAGTCATGCGCTGCTTCCTTGGTCCGCATCGAAGTGGTCTTACCGGCATCGGCATCCCACAGACGGGTCTCCTGAATGATCTCACTCTTGCTCTTCAGCGCTCTGGCCTGTCGCTTCTGTTCATAGCGAAGAGCCTTTCTGACGTTCTTCGAGGAGTTGAGGTTCTTCATCTCCACCTTCGTGCCCAGGCCTTTTCCCTTCCTGTTGATGGAAATGTTCGCATCGCATCTGAGCGATCCCTCTTCCATGTTGCCGTCACACACCCCGAGGTACATCACCATCTGCCTGAAGGCATGCAGGAAGTCCTCTGCCTCCTCACCGCTGTGCATATCGGGTTCTGTGACGATCTCCAGCAGGGAGGTCCCTGCACGGTTGTAGTCGATTAGGCTCCGTGACCCTTCATGGATCATCTTCCCGGCATCCTCTTCCAGATGGACATCATGGATACGGATCCTTTTGAGTTCCCCGCCGCTTGAGAAGGAGAACCAGCCGTCAGTCCCCACCGGTTCCTGGAACTGCGAGATCTGGTAGTTCTTCGCCATATCGGGATAGAAGTAGTTCTTCCGCTCGAAGAAGGTCTGTTCAGAGAGCCTGCAGTGCAGAGCGCTCGCGACCATATAGGCGAACTTGAGCGCTTCCCGGTTGACCGCCGGCAGCACGCCGGGATACCCGAGACAGACCGGACAGACATGCGTATTCGGCGGCGCACCGTATTCGAAGGCACAGCCGCAGAAGGCTTTGGTCTTTGTCAGCAGATGTATATGGACTTCAAGTCCGACGAACGTATCATACAGTGCCATAGCTACACTCCCTCTGTCAGCGACAGGTGATGCACCGCCTGCTGCGGTCGATAGATCTGCCGGTAGGCTCCCGCCGCATCGAGAAGCCGATGCTCTGCGAACTCAGGAGCCAGGAACTGAACCCCCAGGGGAAGTCCGCCGGCAATCCCTGTCGGGAAACTCAGTGCGGGAACCCCGGCGAGGTTCGCCGTGACGGTATACCGGTCGGCAAGCTTCTGCTGGAAGGGAGTGAGGGCATCCGCACCGAAGGGATAGGCCTGCGTCGGGAACACCGGCAGCATGAGCAGGGAGACCCGACTGAACAGAGCAGACAGATCACCTCTGATCTTCGTGCGCAGCTTCTGTGCCCGTATATAGTACTGATCCTGGAACCCTGACCTGAGCACATAGGTACCCAGCAGGATCCGAAGCTTGACCTCGGCACCGAAGCCCTCTTCTCTGGTCGCCCGGGTCATGCTCTGCACATCGGCACCCGTAAGGGAGCGCTGACCATAGCGGATCCCGGTATAGCGTGCCAGATTGGCACTTGCCTCGGCAGCGGCAATGGTATAGTAGGCAGGGACCGCATAGCTCAGTGCATCGAGCGAGATCTGTTCGATGCCCCATCCCAGGGATCTGCAGCCCTCCACAGCCTCACGATAGCCCCTTCTCACCTCTTCATCGAGTCCATCGGTATCAGAGAGGACCCCTATGGTCACCTGGCCGTCTCGAAGCGGTGCGGCGGTATCTGAAGCAGACCGTGAGGTCTGATCCTTCGGATCAGGGCCTGCGATGGTATCGAAGACCAGCTGAGTCAGTTCAGGGGTATCTGCGATGATGCCGATGGTCTCCAGTGATGAGGCATAGGCGACCAGGCCGTACCGGGAGACTGCTCCGTAGGTGGGCTTGAGTCCGTAGACCCCGCAGAAGTTCGCAGGCTGGCGGACCGAACCTCCGGTATCACTACCGAGAGCGTACGGTACCATGCCTGCGGCGACCGCCGCAGCCGAACCGCCGCTGGAGCCTCCGGGCACCCGATCTGCATGCCACGGATTGATGGTCCTCCGGTATGCGGAGTTCGTCGTATCAGAACCCATACCGAACTCATCCAGATTCACCTTGCCTGCAGGTACAGCCCCGCACTCGAGCAGTCGGTTCACTGCGGTGGCACTGTAGGGAGAGATGAAATCCTGCAGGATCTTCGATCCGCAGGTGAGGGAGAAGTCCTTGAGGGCGATGTTATCTTTTACCGCGAACGGTATCCCGGAGAGCGGATGATCCTGTGCACAGGTGAGTGATGCACCCTTGTGAGGATCGCATTCCAGAAAGGCCCCGACACGATCATCAAGGGACAGCAGGCGGTGGTGGTAGTCTGTGAGCTGCGCTGTTGATGAGGTGAGTGCTCTCCATGCGCTATGATCGATCTCTTCGTGCATATATCCCCCCCCTACAGTACGTTCGGTATGATGAAGTGCTCTCCATCATGCTCGGCACTTCGTGCGACGAGCTGCTGCGGACTGCAGACCTGTTCTGCAGAGATGATATCTTCCCGGAGGGGCTGCTGTGAGATGAAGGCATGGGTAGTGGGTTCCAGACCCTCTACATCGATCTGCTCCATGAGCGCGAAATAGTCGAGCATGTCATTGACGGCAGCTGACAATGAGGCTATCTCATCATCATGCAGTTCCACCATGGCCAGAGATGCTGTGATCTTCAGTTCTGTTATGTCCATAATCACCACTTTAGTATATTTGTTGCATAAATATACTAAAAATAGTGTATTAGGTATAGAGGGCTGTTATGGTTCGAGAGGGGTTCTAGCGCTCATCTTTGACAAAAGCGAACCGTCCCCACTGACAGGACCTGCCCAGGGCATCCTCATCAAGGTAGCATTTCTTGCAGTAGAACCCCTGAGCCTCGATCAGCTCCCGCCACAGGGTTACCGACTGACGAAGGAAGAATCGGTCAGACTCATCGAAGACCTCACTGCAGTGATCCTCGGCACCTGGCTGCCCGGTGCTCTCATCACCGGCAGGGAGTCTGATCGAGAACCAGAACACACCGTGGGGCGAGAGCACCCTGAGTACCTCCCTGCACAGTTCCTGCACATCAGACCGGTTCAGATGCATCAGAAAGGCTATGGAGATGACCGCATCGAAGGACTCATCGCGATACGGAAGGGCCCCGGGAGGATCTGATGGGTCAGGCGCTCTGAGAGTTCTGGATGCAGCCTGATCGACTCTTCGACCATCGCCTTCGATCCGTCTATGCCGTAGACATCATACTCTTCTGAGAGCAGGAACGCCGCATCCCGTCCGCTGCCGCTGCCGAGATCGAGGATCTTCGCCTTGTTCTGCACCCATATCGGCAGCCCCTCGAGAAACAGACGGCTGTCTACCTGCTCGTATCGCTGCGCTGTGGCTGCTGCGTGATTATCGTAATAGGTCAATGTATCTGTCGCTGCACTGCTGATCATACCATGTACCCCTGAACTGTATCGTATTGGTCACGGGCTACAGTATACAGGAACCCGGTGGATTTTTCCATGATAAATATCGATGGATTCACCAGCGTACCTGATTTCCTGTAGAAACAGGTCCGACGGTGTTTGAGTATGGCTGAGAAATATAGTACGATATGTTCAAGGAGCCATAGATGAACAAGACATTCTGCCTCATAACCGGGATCGCACCTGATAAGATAGAGAAGGGGCTCATCAGTGCAGAGAAGCACATGCAGAAAGACACAGCCCAGATGGAGGTGTATCTGCAGTTCATCGGACACTCGATGCTCAGCCGTCGTGTATCCGAGATCACCGAGAGCTTCTGGAGAGATCCCAGGATCCTGAGACTGCCCTTACCGAACTGCCCGAGGATCTGCTCCGCCGTCAGGGACGGGTGGTGATCATCCAGTCCTTCATCAAGGAACATGTGTTCGCGATCATGCGGGGGATCAAGAGTGCCTCCTCCCGGCCGCAGGATATCATCTTTGCCATGGTCACCGACACCGCCGCCTCCTGGACCCTTGAAGAGTACCTCAAGCACCTCAAGACCGAGCATGAGTACATGAAGACCCATACCCCTGATCAGGATCCGGATATGAAGAAGCTGCAGTAGGAGCAGGTGACGATTTGATTTTTTCACCTTCCAACTCTAAACAGAAGCAGTATCACCAAGTATAGTTATGGTAGGAGTTATCTCATGCATACATCGATACAACGGCTACGACTGACTAAGAGCGATCGGATCCTTGTGCTGCACGCACCAAAATCCTTCTCGGAGTATGAACAGTACTTCACTGCGGGGATCGACCGTGACATCAGAGGAAGGGCATACCCTTCGGTCTTCCTGTTCGTCACCAGTCTCGATACCGCGGGAGAGGAGATCGATCAGGTACTGCGTGCACTGGCCCATGACGGGCTGTTCTGGTTCTGCTTTCCCCGGCCTGCCTCCCGCAAAGGCAACCCTCTGATCAATAGAAAGGCTGTCACCGAGTTCTTCGCAGCCTACGGCCTGCAACCGGTAGCACAACGGACGATCAATGAGGAATGGACTGCGCTGAGAATTCGTCCGAATGATAAAGTCACCCACAGGAGGTCCTGATATGGACAGGAAGATCGCTATCTTCGCGTTTAACGGTGAGATGATGTGTTTCGCACATGCCCTGCTCAATACCCTCGATCTGCATGAGAAGGGATATGATACCATGCTGATCATCGAGGGCAGTGCCACAGCACTGCTCAAAGACTTCTCAGCCGGCGAGACCCCCTTCACCAAGCTCTTTCATGCCTGCATGGAACATGGACTGATCGCAGGTGTCTGTGCGGCATGCTCTTCGACCATGGGCACGATGGAGACGGCCAAGCAGATGAAACTGACGCTTCTCGGCGACATGAAGGGACATCCGAGCATGGAGGAATACATCGTCGCAGGGTATCAGATCATAACGCTCTGAACACACCAGTGATACACTACCAGCATATGAGAGCAGACATCTGCCCCTGCGTAACACAGGTTACTGAACGACACTGTACCGGCATGGTACGGTACAGTCATTCAACGAACATGGCCTGCCCCCCGGCAGGTCTCAGGAGGGATTATGTTTTGTTACCAATGTCAGGAATCAGCCAAAGGGACCGGCTGTACCGTTCGAGGAGTCTGCGGGAAGACCGATACCGTTGCCGATCTGCAGGATCTGCTGATGTTCGTCCTGCGGGGGATCGCATGGTACAAGGATCAGCCTGCTGATCAGCACATCAGTGTCCCCGGTCTTGACCGGTTCTTCACCGAGTCCATCTTCAGCACCATAACCAATGCGAACTTTGATAAGGGAGTGTTCGAGAAGAGCATCACTCAGGCCCTGCACTACAGGAATGCCCTGCGAAAGGAGATCGAGACCTACAGCAGCGGTATCCTCCCGTCTCACAAGCCCGATGCAGCGACCTGGCAGCCGGCTTCCCCGGCAGAATATGCCCGGAAGGCTCAGACCGTCGGTGTCCTGAGTACTGAGGATGAGGACATCAGATCGCTGAGAGAACTGGTGGTCTACGGTGTGAAGGGTATGGCTGCATACTATGAACATGCCGACAACCTCGGATACCATGACCCGGATGTGGCTGCCTTCATGTACCATGCCCTCTCATCGACCCTTGATGACTCTCTGAGTGTCGATGACCTGGTTGCCCTGGTCCTTGAGACCGGAAGACTCGGTGTCTCGGCGATGGCCCTGCTTGATACCGCGAACACCTCGACTTATGGGAACCCTGAGATCACCACCGTATCGATCGAAGCAGGGGACAGACCCGGGATCCTGATCTCAGGTCACGACCTCAAGGACCTCGAGGAACTGCTTGAACAGACTGCCGGGACCGGTATCGATGTCTACACCCATGGTGAGATGCTTCCAGCCCACTACTATCCGGCGTTCAAGAAGTACGATAACCTCAGGGGGAACTACGGCGGTTCCTGGTGGAAGCAGACCACTGAGTTCGAATCCTTCAAGGGCCCGATCCTGTTCACCACCAACTGTATCGTCCCCCCGAAAGAGTCCTATAAGCACCGGGTCTATACCACCGGAGCCTCGGGGTTCGAGGGCTGTATCCATATCCCAGACAGACCCGCAGGAGGGCATAAGGACTTCTCAAAGATCATTGAGAATGCAAGGGAGTGCGATCCCCCGGAGAACATCGAACACGGCAGCATCATCGGAGGATTCGCCCACGAGCAGGTATTCAAGCTCGCAGATGCGGTGGTCGATGCGGTCAAGACCGGAGCGATCAAGAGATTCTTCGTCATGGCAGGCTGTGACGGCAGGATGAAGAGCAGAGAGTACTATACCGAGTTCGCCCGTGAGATCCCGGATGATACCGTGATCCTGACCGCAGGCTGTGCGAAGTTCCGCTATAACAAGCTGAACCTCGGAGACATCGGCGGTATCCCGCGAGTCCTCGATGCAGGACAGTGCAACGACTCGTACTCACTGGCACTGATCGCTCTCAAGCTCAAAGAGGTGTTCGAACTCAGTGATGTGAACGAACTGCCGATCTCCTACAACATCGCCTGGTATGAACAGAAAGCGGTCATCGTACTGCTCGCCCTGCTCTATCTCGGGGTGAAGGACATCCATCTGGGACCGACGCTCCCGGCATTCCTCTCACCGAACGTGGCCACGGTGCTCATCGAGCAGTTCGGCATCGCGGGGATCGGGGATGTCAAGGATGATATTGAACTGTTCATGAACGCATAGGAGTACCGGGTATACCGGGACCCTGATCCTCTGCAGGGATCCACGCATCAGCTGCCGTCAGGTTGACGGCAGCTGTTCGTTCCTAGTAGTGAGGGGGCCGTTCGCTCGGACCGGTGTCATCACCGACGATCTCTACGAGATTATCGATCTTCTGTGACATATGCTTCAACCGCAGATCGAGTTCTTCGATCTGTTTCTGCTGCTGGATGATCACACCGTTCAGTTCCTTGAGCATGTCGTCATGGTATGCCGATGACACCTCTAATGCCACTACCCGATCTTCTTCCATGATCACTCCTTTGTATTCATTTGGACCTGAATACAGTGTACACCCTCACAGAGCCCGTATCAACTGCGATGCTGGCTTCCCCGCCATATCATTCCCTACCGTGCTTCAGAATCCTACCTGCAGGTAGGGTTCTGCGATAGGGCCTCCTTCGCCCCCCCTCTGCAGCACTCCAGCTGCCCGTTCAGGAACAAATCCTACCCTTTTGTCAGATTCTTACGAAAAACCTACATTCTCGTAGCCTCTTCTTGCTCAGATCAGCCTGCTGTATACTCCAGCGATCTGAGACCTGGGCCTCTACCTCCACCTCATGGTGTCCGCCTGCCCTGTACCTGTCGGATACCTGGCAGCCCCAGCATGCTTTCATATTCTTTCACTACCGGATCACAGTACTTGGCACAGAACGTGCTATATGATCTCTGTCATACATCAGCGATGAGGTGATACCCCCGATCAGCTGATGTACGGCTGTTAATGGGTATCTAGATGGGCAATATCATAAGATAGTGCAAGATTGAATAATTTTTTAAATAATGATTGCGTTATAGGAATCGCGATGCTACTATTTTATGTGAAATTGTTTAGGTGAACAGGTACATGAGCACTTATGTATCCCACAAGTAACCAAGACACCTTGCAGGCAAACTGCTGCAAGTCTAAAACAGACAGTTCTTGTCTCACATTCGTGTAGACGTAAGAAACCTCATGCACATGGTTCTTCCATGAGAAGCGGGTTCATACCTCTTTTCTAAAATCCTCCACTCTGACTCGGTTTTGTATCACTGCCGATGACGATCGTATGATCTGTCCTCTGCAGATGCAGTTCATTTTGAAAAAGGAGTATATGATGAAGAGATTTTCCTGCATGATCCTGGTCCTGCTCGTTTCCATCTCCCTGTTTGCCGGAGGTGCACAGGAGAGCGCTGAAGAATTCAAAGTAGGGTTCGTCTTTACCGGTCCGATCGGGGACAATGGATGGACACAGCAGCACAACACCGCCCGACTTGCCATCGAAAGCGAACTCGGGGTGAAGACACTCTACAAAGAGAGCGTGCCGAACACTCAGGAGTCCGAGAAGGTCATGAGAGACATGATCGCACAGGGCGCGAAGATGATCTTTGCCACCAGTTTTGGTTACATGGATTATATGCTCACCGTAGCAGAGGATAACCCCGATGTGAAGTTCTTCCACTGCGGCGGATACAAACAGGCTGACAATGCCGTGAACTATCTGGGCAGGATGTATGAGGCACGCTACCTCTCAGGAATCGTAGCAGCACTGAAGACACAGACCGGAAAGCTCGGCTATGTCGCGGCGTTCGAGATCCCTGAAGTCGTTCGCGGCATCAATGCCTTCACCCTCGGTGCACGAAGCATCGATCCCGCTATCACCGTCGAAGTGATCTGGACCCATGACTGGAATGACCCTCCACGGGAGAAGGAAGCCGCATTCGCTCTGATCGACAACGACTGCGACGTGATCGCACAGCATCAGACCGCACCTGCGAACCTACAGGCGGCCGAAGCCCGCGGTGTATGGGGGATCGGATACCATGCAGACATGAACGCTGCAGCTCCCGAAGCCTGCCTGACCTCCCCCTACTGGAACTGGACCCCCTACTACCTGCAGGAAGTGCAGGCGGTACTGGACGGTACCTGGACAGCAGATAACTACTGGGGAGGCATGGATGAGGACATCGTGCGTCTGGCAGAACTGGGTAAGAACGCACCTGCAGAAGCAGCAGCTGCAGTAGCAGAGATCGAAGACCTCATGAGAAACGGTGAGTTCACCGTGTTCAAGGGACCGCTGAACGATAACACCGGCGCCTGAAAGTCCCTGCAGGCAGCCAGATGGATGATGGCGCGCTGCTTGGATTCGACTGGCTGGTCGAAGGGGTCCTGGGAGCTATCAACTGATCACAGGGGGGGGATCCCCGGGAATTCAGGTAACGGAAACAGGAGAGGGACAATCTTCAGATTGTCCCTCACACTTCATCGACACTACCCGTACAGATCAGGAGATTACCTTGGAACATGTGAACAGCATCGAAATGAACCGGATCACGAAGACCTTCGGTTCGCTCAAAGCGAACGACTGTGTTGATCTGCAGATACGATCAGGCGAGGTCCATGCCATCCTGGGAGAGAACGGTGCAGGGAAAAGCACCTTGATGAACATCCTCTCAGGCATCTATCGGCCCGACAGCGGCAGCATCTGTCTTCGCGGCAGACCCTGTTCGTTCCATGCACCGCAGGATGCCATCGATGCGGGCATAGGCATGATCTATCAGCACTTCAAACTCGTGGAAGCCTCTACAGCATGGGAGAACATCTGTGCAGGCCCCAAAGGTTCCTTTCTGCTGAAGCCCAGAGAACTGCAGCACCGGATACAGAAGATCATCGAGGAGACCGGGCTCTGCATCCCCCTTGATAAACGCATCAAGGACATGGGGGTCGGAGAGAAGCAGACAGTCGAGATACTCAAAGTCCTCTACCGGGGGGCTGAGGTACTCATCCTCGATGAACCCACGACCGTCCTTACCCCGCAGGAGACAGACAGGCTCTTCTCGATCATCAGGACCCTCAAGGCTGCGGGGAAGACCGCGATCATCATCACCCATAAGCTCTTTGAGGTGATGGAGATCAGCGACAGGGTCACAGTGATGCGCAAAGGCCGGAACGTCGCGACGGTCAACACACCGGAAGTGACCCAGAAGCAACTCGCAGAACTGATGGTGGGAAAGACCATGCTGATGGAGTATCCCCGTGTGAAGAGTGAACGTCGTGAGGTCCTGCTGAAAGTACGGAATCTCACGATCGAGGATGCCTCCTGCATGCGTTCGCTCAAAGATGTCTCGTTCGATCTCTACGGTGGAGAGATCCTGGGAGTCGCAGGAGTGTCCGGAAGCGGGCAGAGACAGCTGTGTCAGGGACTTGTCGGACTGCAGAAGATCAGCAGCGGTGAAGTCCTCGTCGGTAACGACAACATCGCAGGACTCTCTGCCAAGCAGATCTTCGAGAAAGGGGTGGTCCATCTGAACTTCGTCCCCGAGGACCGTCTGGGTATGGGACTTGTCGGGAACATGAGTCTGATCGATAACGTGCAGCTGAGGGACTACCGGAGCAGCCGTGGTATGCTGATCGATCGCAAAGAGGCCCACAGGAAGACCGAACAGCTGATCACCTCACTCGAAGTCATGCATCCGGGAATCGATCAACCGGTGAGGGTCCTCTCCGGAGGGAACATGCAGAAGATCCTGATCGGCAGAGAACTGATGAGCAAGCCGGAGATCCTCATCGCGGCCTATCCGGTACGGGGATTGGACCTCGGAGTCACCCACAAGGTGATCGAACTGCTCAACGAGCAGAAACAGCTCGGAGTGGGCGTGCTGCTGATCGCCGAGGATCTCGATATGCTGCTGGAGGTATGTGACCGGATCATGGTCCTCTACTGCGGAGCGATCTCAGGCATCGCCGACCCGAAGACCACCACGAAGTATGAACTGGGCATGATGATGGCCAGCGATGGACAGGAGTGCTGTCATGGTTAGAGTCATCCAGCTGCCCACCTGCTCTCTGAGACGCAAAGTCCTGATCAGGGCCTCTGCGATCCTCTCCTCTCTGGTCTTTGCCGGAGTGCTGCTCCTGTTCCTCGGTCACAACCCCATCTCCGTCTATGGATCGATCCTGGAGGGAGGACTGGGATCCTCCTACAGATTCAAGGAGACCCTGACCCGTATGATCCCCCTTGCCCTGACCTCTCTGGGGATCGGTCTCTCCTTCAGGATGAAATTCTGGAACATCGGGGGAGAGGGACAGATCATGATGGGAGCCTTCGGTGCGGCTTTCGTCGGTTTGAACTACAGCCATCTGCCCCAGCCGCTGGTCCTTACGCTCATGGGGCTGGCAGGGATCCTCTGCGGCGGGCTCTGGGCCCTGCTGCCAGCCTTTCTCAAAGTGAAGTACCGCACCAATGAGACGATCCTCACCCTCATGCTCAACTATGTGGCACTGAAGTGGATCACCTACATCCAGTATGTGGCCTGGAGAGACCCTGAAGCATTCGGCTACCCGAAGATCCCGAATCTTGCAAGCAGTGCACAGCTTCCCAGGATCTTCGGTATCCACATCGGGATCATCCTGGTCCCGTTGCTGGTGCTGTTCATGTACCTGTTCATCACCTACACCAAGAAAGGGTATGAGATCCGGGTCATCGGCGAGAATGAACTGACGGCTCAGTATGCCGGCATGCCGGTGAAGAAAATCATCCTCAGCACCCTCTTCGTCAGCGGCGGTATCTGCGGACTGGTAGGGATGATCCAGATCGCGGGAGTGAACAGGACGCTCAGCATCGACGTGAGCAACAATGTCGGGTACACGGCTATCATCATCTCCTGGCTTGCCCAACTCGATGCGATAGCCATCCTGGCAGCCTCCTTCCTGTTCGCGGTCATGGTCGAAGGCGGCTCCTATATCCAGACGGTCTACCAGATCCCCCAGGCCGCCGCATCACTGCTGCAGGGACTGATCCTCTTCTTCGTGCTCGGCAGTGAGTTCTTCATAAAATACCAGATGGTCTTCACTTCGAAGAAGGCAGAACGACTGCTGCTCGAAGCGACGACAGAACCGATACAGGAGTAGGATGATGAATATACAGTGGTTCGTATTGTTCTTCAGTGCTGCAGTGGTCTCAGCTACTCCTCTGCTATTGGCAACGCTGGGAGAACTGCTTTCCGAAGAGAGCGGCAACCTCAATCTCGGTGTCGAAGGCATGATGTACATGGGTGCGGTGACCGGTTTCACCGTCGGGTTCATGACTGAGAATGCCCTCCTCGCCGTGGCGGCAGCTGCTGCTGCAGGGAGTGTCGGGGCACTGATCTTCGGGTTCCTCACCATCACCCTCAGAGCCAACCAGATCGTCTCGGGACTGACCCTCACCCTCTTCGGGACGGGCTTCGCAGGTTTCGTCGGGACACCGATCGTCGGGAACAAGACCCCTCAGGTCATCATAGATACCTTCACGAAGATCAGGATCCCCCTGCTCGGGAACATCCCGATCATCGGGGATATCTTCTTCAATCAGGATCTGCTCATCTACTTCAGCTATCTGCTGGTCCTTGCCGCAGGTCTCTACCTCTATCATACCCGCTGGGGATTGAACGGGAGGATGGTTGGAGAGAACCCTGCTGCCGCTGATTCTCTGGGAATCTCCGTAACAGCCAGCCGATATGCACATGCCCTGCTCGGAGGGGCTCTGTGTGGACTGGGCGGCGGGTATCTGTCTCTGGTCTATGTCCCCTCCTGGCAGGATTCCATGGTCGCAGGGCGGGGCTGGATCGCCGTCGCACTGGTGATCTTCTCGAAATGGAACCCCTACAAGGTGATCCTCGGGGCCCTCTTCTTCGGCGGTCTGGACATCATAGGGTTCCGGCTCCAGCGATTCGATCTGCCGATCTCGACCTATTTTCTCGACGCCCTTCCCTATCTCATGACCATCATGGTCCTGGTGATCGATACCATGAGGAAGGACTCCTTCAGCAAGGCCCCCCAGGCTCTCGGAGCCTCCTACTTCAGGGAGGAACGATAGCAGATGTCTGAAGCACGATCATGCCGCGTAACCCTGCAGCCTCTGGGATCATCAGTACACGTACCGGCAGGGACACGCCTCTATGAAGCGATCGAGCAGGTACGGGCACGTACATCTGCAGCAGCTCTGCAGTCACTGCGCTATGCCACCGTCTGCGGAGGTAAAGGGACCTGCGGGAAATGCCGCATCAGGATCAGCATGGAGACCCCTCCACCGATCACTGATGAGGAGTATCAGGCACTCAGCCCCCGGGAGATCGCAGATGGCATCAGGCTCTCCTGCTGCCTGACCGTGCAGCAGGATCTGGAGTGTACCCTTCTGCACGCCATGGATCCCGCCGCACCACAGATCCAGACCTCCTTCACCCGGACATCCTCAGCCATACAGTCCGGGCCGCTGTTCCGCGCTGTACGGCTTTTTGCAGCCTGCCCATCGATCACCGACCAGCGATCCACCCTGACCCGGCTGCAGCAGGTCCTTACAGGCTGTGCACCCGAATATGAGAGGGTTCACTGGCCTGCAGCGGCACGTTCTGTCCTCCCGACGGTAGAACAGTTCCTGCAGAAGAGATCAGACCGGAGCGAACAGGAACTGGCCGATCTGACCCTCGAGCTGTTCGATCACCAGGTAGTGGGGATCTCACTGGGAGCTGAGGATGAAGAGGAGGCTCACCGCTACGGCGCTGCTATCGATATCGGGACGACCACCCTAGCTGTCTATCTGGTCCAGCTGGAGACAGGCAGGGTGCTGGGAGCGGCCTCTGCGCTCAACCCGCAGAGCAGCAGGGGATCAGATGTCATAGCCAGGATCTCCTACACCATCGAGCATGAACAGGGGACACAGCTGCTTCAGAAGATGGTCATCAGAGAACTGGAACAGCTCATCGCAGAGCTTCTGCACAGCCATCGGATACCCGATCATCAGTTCCGCTGTGCCCTGCTGGTAGGCAACACCACCATGCTGCACCTGCTGCTCGGTATGCAGCCGATCACGCTGGCCCGATACCCCTACATACCGCTGTTCACCTCAGAGCAGCAGGTGCTCTCGTCATTCTCCCTGCGCGAGGCAGGACAGGCACAGCCGGTCGGCCCGGCTGCCGATCATCGCCCGCTGCTGCAGGCATACCCGGGATGCTCCTGCCTGTGCGGTCCCTCAGCTTCAGCCTATCTTGGAGCGGATGTGGTCTCAGGCTGCATAGCTGCAGACATGGACAGGGCAGAGGATGTGGTCCTCTTCATCGATATCGGTACCAACGGGGAGATCGTACTCTCCTGCAGAGGCAGTATCTTCGCAGCATCAGCTGCCGCAGGTCCTGCCTTCGAAGGAGCAGTCCTCTCCTGCGGCTCTGCAGGGGTGAGCGGAGCGATCGACCATGTCTGGATGGAGGGCTCCGAGCTGGTCTTCAGTACCATCGACAGGGTCCCGGCACATGCCCTGTGCGGTTCTGGCGCTGTGGATGCAGCCGCGGTGCTGCTTGATCAGGGGATCATACGGCCCGACGGCAGATTCGCAGCCCGCTCATTCACCGGTGATACGCAGGAGGACACGGAACAGCCTCTGAGTTCACGTTGTGTGATACGGGACGGGAAGAAGGCCTTCATGATCTCAGATGACATCTGGCTGACGGGAAAGGATATCAGGGAGATCCAGCTTGCCAAGGCGGCGGTTGCTGCCGGTATCGATGCACTGCTGAGTGAGGCTGCCATCGGAGCTGAGCAGATCGATCGGGTACTGATCGCAGGAGGGTTCGGTACCAGCCTCTCATCCGATGCACTGCTTCGAATCGGGATGCTCCCGGCAGTCCCTGCCGGGTGTATCGAGATGATCGGGAACAGTGCAGGAAGCGGAGCGGTCGATCAGCTGATCAGCAGCGATACGAGAGACAGATGCCGCAGGCTCTCACAGCAGATGCAGATCATAGAACTCTCTTCACGGGCTTCGTTCGCACGGGAACTGGTCAGACACGTCCACTTCCCGGATCACAGGAGCGCCCCTGAACAGAGAAAGGAGGTGTACAGCTGACAGGTGATACAGAGACGGGTACCCGGGGCTGCCGATACGTCACTTTCTGTAGATACAGCAAATGAAACCTTGTCCAGGGCAAGTCTAAAACCAAATTGCTTGTTTAGTGAGAACCGTGGTACAGCATGCCGCACTCGAGGCATGCACTGAACAAGGAACAGTCGATCGATTGCATGGACTGTGTGTTATGGATATTCGAAGGGGGATGTATCCCCCGCACAAGATGGATACTACACGTGGATAAGGAGATTATGTATGAAACAGAAACCGGATCTTATTGAGATTCTCAGACGATCACGAGAAGGAGAATACTGCAGCGCTCATGACTGGGACCTGAAGAAGATACCCAAGGGTGTCAAGAGTATGATCAAGAAATACGGGCTTGCGAACAGTGTCGACAAGGACAATCCCGTGAACATGGATATGGACCTTGCAGACACCTTCTACAAGGCCGGCTATGAACTGGCCCTGGAACTGGGGATGCTCAACGAAGCCAGAGACCGCATCGTGAAGATCGATCAGGACGAACTGGACAGCACCCTGCACCTGGCACCCTCGGAACTGAAGATCGGTTTCGGTCAGGATCAGCGCGTCATGCGCTCCAGGACCCCCTCAGACCCGACTCCCATGCTCTTCGGATCCTCTCTGGGGATCACGATATCAGAGGACGTATGGCCGCTGCTGACCGAAGGGATCGCCAGACAGCTTGAAGTCGATATCCTCGAGGGAGGCTCACTGTGCACCATCAACGGACTCGATGCCCTGCCGAACGACCCCTCAGAGACCCTGCTGTGCTATGAACAGGGACGCATGCATCGCCAGATCCGAAAGAAGGCCGGAAGAGAGGGGATGCCGGGTATCGGCAACATCTCAGCGGTCACCGAGTTCGGTCAGTTCTGCTACGGCACCAAAGGCAATTTCTATAATACCGACCTCTCACTGATCCTCTACCCATCAGAGATGAAGATCAATAACCAGACACTGCATAAAGTGGTACATACCCTCGCTATGGACGGTATGATCTTCGCCGGTTCACCGGGAATGATCGGCGGTATGCCGGGGACCCCTGAAGGTGCTGTCATCTCCAGTATCGCAGCCTCCCTGCTGCAGTACGCGATACTCTTTGCAAGCGTCGGCGGTGGAGAACTCTACGACATCAGGTACCTCTCAAACGTGAACAGGGAAGGACTCTGGGCCCTGAGCATGACCCATCAGGCATTGAGCAGGAACACCCACCTGATCACCCATGGCATCGCCAATCAGGTCTCAGGACCGGGAACGAAAGAACTGCTCTATGAGACCCTTGCAGGAGTCGCCGTGATCGCAGCCTCAGGAGCGGCCTTCTCTACCGGCCCGCGTTCTGCAGGCGGCAAGCTGAATGACTACCTCTCTCCCCTGGACTGCAGATGGTGTGCTGAAGTGGCACATGCCGCATCGGGCATGGCCTTGAGTGATGTGAATGAGCTGGTCAAACAGGTCCTGCCCAAGTTCGAAAGCACGATCAAGTCACCGAACATCGGGAAACCCGTCCAGGAAGTGTGGGACCTCAAGAACTTCAGACCGCTCCCGGAAGCAGAAGCGGTGTATGACCAGGTGAGAAAAGAGGCTGTCGAGTTCGGGCTGCCTCTGTAGGCACCCCCCTGCTGATCATTAACAAGGAGTATGAAGATGAATGATATTACCAAGAAACTATATGAAGCGGTCATAGAGGGCGAAGAGGACATCGCTCTGGAAGTGGCACAGGAGAGTATCGATAGCGGCATGGATCCGCTGACGACGATCAAAGAGGGCATCCAGGCTGCTATGGATGAGATGGGTGAACGCTTCGAAGAGGGCGAGGCCTTTCTTCCCGAGCTGATGCTCGCAGGAGATGCCGCCACCTGTGCGATGGATCTGCTGCTCGAAAAGATCAAAGCAGACGGCGGTGACTCCTCAGACGCCGGCACCGTCGTACTGGGAGTCATGTCCGGAGACCACCACGATATCGGGAAGAACCTGGTGAAGGCCATCCTCTCCGCTAACAGCTTCAAGGTCATAGACCTGGGTATCGATGTGGGGGTGAAGAAGTTCATAGAGACGGCGAAACAGGTGAAAGCCGACATCATCGCCTGCTCTACCCTGATCACCACCTCCCTCCCCTACCAGAAGGAACTCATAGACACCCTTGCTGCCATGGGGATCAGGAACCAGTATAAAGTGATCCTCGGAGGAGGACCGGTCACCCCGCAGTGGACGAAGACCATCACTGCTGACGGCTACTCGAATACCGCTTCAGAGTGTGTGGTACTGTGCAAGCAGCTGATCGCACAGGAGACCGCTGGAGGAGAGGCTGATCCGATCATCATCGGAGCGATCTCCTGAGGACCGAACACAGAGAATAGGGGCTGAGAGACGAATGGACCATCTGATCATCTGCGACAGTGTATTCTCCGAGTGCAGCTCGATGATCCCGCGTGACATGAGCTGCACGGTGGTCCCCTTTGCCCTTCACAGCAACCCCCGGAACCTGAAAGCTGTCATACAGGAGCATATCGACCAGGCTCCCGGGGAATGCGAGGTCATCCGTATCGGGTTCGGGCTGTGCTCGAACAGTACCCTCGGGCTGGTATCAGACCGGCATACCCTGCTGCTCCCGCGGGTGCATGACTGCATCGCCCTGTTCCTCGGGTCACAGCAGCGGCTGGCCGAACAGGGACTTGCCTCACTGTACGTGACACGACGGTATGCAGAAGCCGAAGACGGTACCTACCACCTGCTCGAGTATGACAGATATGCCCAGCGGTACGGATCGGAACTGGCAAAGAAGTATATCGGTATGGTGATCGACGGGTACAGGAAGGCACTGCTGATCGATACCGGGGAGTACCCGGTCGATCGGTACCGACAGATCACCAGGCAGCTGTGCACCGACTACTGCCTGCAGTACGGGGAGCTTGCAGGCTCCCGTGTACTCATGAAGAAGATGCTCACGGACGACGGCAGTGATGAACAGATCATCAGGAAGAGACCGTCAGAACCGGTGGGACTCGACGACTATAGTGCCCGACCACAGCAGAACAGCATCCCTGCTGCAGCCGGGCAGGAGGATTAGATGATACAGGAATTCATACGACCGGAAGGTGTACAAGAGGCCATGGAGCTGATCGCAGAGGACCGGCAAGCCGCATTCTTCGCAGGCGGGACCTGCATCAACCATGCACGCTGCCCGCAGGAGGTGAGCAGAGCGATCTCACTCGAAGCTCTGGGACTCGATCACATCACCTGCACCGATACGACCGTCAGTATAGGAGCGACAGTGACCCTGCAGCAGCTGATCGACAGCCCGCTGATCCCCCGATCCCTGCAGCAGGCCGCTGCAGGACTCTATTCACGCAATGTACGGAACATGGCGACGATCGGCGGGAATATCGCAGCAGGCTGGAAGCATGCACTGCTCACCCCGGTCCTCGCTGCTCTTGAGGCACAGCTTCTCACCGGGAACGGAGAGAGCATCCCCATCCTTGCCTATGAGGGGAGCTCGAAACTGCTCATCACCGCTGTCGTGCTGAAGACCGATCAGCGATACTGCTCGAGTTCGATCTATCGCAGATCAAGTGGGTCCGCACCGAAGGTGCAGGTTGCCGTCTCCTGCCGCAATGATATGACCGACCCGCTGGTTGTGATCAGCGGGCTGCATGCGACCGTCAGGAGCCTGAAGGAGATCGGACAGGTATACACAGCCGCTCGATCATCCTCAGAGCCTGTCCCTCTGATCCTCGATGCGTTGGACACTCTTGATCCGATCGATGAGGACATCCACTGTTCCAGAGATTTCCTTCGATACACGAGTGCACGACTCATAGCAGAGGGAATCAGATCCTGTGCAGGAGGTGCACGATGAACATCACATTCACCTTGAACGGCGTCTCCAGAAGTGTTGAAACAGCCCCCGGAGAGTCTCTGCAGAAGTTCCTGCAGCGGCTCGGATTCTCATCTGTTCGCAACAGCGATGACCGCTATGGCTTCACCGGCAGCGATACCATCCTCTTTGATCACCGGCCGGTGAATGCAGGACTGATGGTCACCGGACAGATCAGCGGGCATACGATCGACACCATAGAGTCCCTCGCTGGAGCAGGCAACAGCCTCAGTGCCGTGCAGTCCGCTCTCATCGATGCGGGAGTCGTGCAGTCCGGGTACAATGCCCCTGCAGCCGCTCTGCTGCTCACTGATCTGCTCAACAGGATCCCGGACCCCTCACGAGAGGAGATCCAGGATGCATTCTCAGGTCTCTATAACCGTGCCACCGGCTACCAGCAGTTCTTCACTGCCGTCGAGATCGCGAAGAGCCGGATCACAGATCCGCAGCATAGCCGGAAAGTCAGTGAGGAGTTCAGACCGGATCTGAGGATCATCGGAAAGAACCATCGAAAGATCGACGGACAGCGACTGGTCCAGGGAGAACGGGCGTTTGTGGAAGACATGGTCACACAAGGGTCACTGGTGCTCAAGCTGCTGCACAGCCCCCATGCCCATGCCTATATCAGGGAGATCGATACCACCAGAGCTGAACAGCTTCCGGGGGTGGTACTGGTACTGACCTATAAGAATGTACCCGATGTCTACTACACCCCCGCAGGGCAGGGGTTCCCCGAACCATCACCCTATGACCGAAGGATGTTCGCAAGAAAACTGTACCATATCGGTGACAGGGTAGCCGGTGTCGTAGCTGTCGATGAACAGACAGCCCTCAAGGCACTCTCCTGCATCGATGTCACCTACGAAGAACTCACACCGATATTCACGATCGATGAGGCCGAGGCTCCCGATGCCCCGATCATCCATAAGGCTCACATCTCCTATGCGGTAGGGGCTCCTGATACTCTTGATGCCGATAACGCAGAAGCAGACCCGAGAGATGGACGGATAGAGATCCAGTTCCCCATCGGCGCTGATCCCCACCGGAACAAGGCCGCCAGTGTCTCAGGCTCCATCGGTGACATCGAGCAGGGCTTCGCACAGGCCGATACAGTGATCGAGAGGACCTATACCACCACACAGGTTCAGTGCACCCCCTGTGAGACTCATGTGGTCTTCACCAGGATGGAGGGGGGCCGTCTGATCATCCATGCCTCCACACAGGTGCCCTGGCACGTGCGAAGGATCACTGCCAGAGTGCTCGGCATCAGCGAGAACAAGATACGGGTGATCAAGGAGCGCGTTGGCGGCGGCTATGGGTCGAAGCAGGAGATCCTGCTCGAAGAGGTGTGTGCCTATGCCACCTGGATCACGGGAAAACCTGTCTACTTCCATTTCACCCGGGAAGAGGAGTATACCTGCAGCGTCTCACGCTTCCCATGAAGATCAGAGTCAAACTCGGAGCAAAGAAGGACGGGACCTTCACCGCCATGTATATGGACCTGAAAGCCAACACGGGACCATTCGGCAACCACTGCCTGACCGTCCCCATGAACGGCTGTTCGAAATCACTGCCGCTGTTCCTCTGTGATAACATCGCCTTTGATGTGAACGTGTTCTACTCCAACTGCATGCCTACCGGAGCCTACCAGGGGTACGGCGCACCGAAAGCCAACTATGCCCTGCAGATGGCTGTCGCCGAACTGGCAGAACAGCTTCAGATGGACCCGCTCGCACTGGTGGAGAAGAACCGTGTGGACGAGGGTGTCACCCTTGAGATCCTCAGGTGCCTGGGAGAAGGTCGTGAAGGATCTCCGGAAGTGATCACCAGCTGCGGTCTGGCTGAAGCAGTCAGACAGGGTGCACAGATGATCGAATGGGGGAAGACCGAGACTTCAGAGAATCCCCTGCTGCGCATCGGCAAAGGTATGGCGATCGTACAGCAGGGCTCAGGACTGCCGGGACTCGATCACTCCAATGCCGAGGTGAAACTCGAAAGTGACGGATCGGTCATCGTGCACTCAGGAGGGGCTGACATCGGGACAGGGTTCGATACCCTCTGTGCGAAGACCGCCGCAGAAGTACTGATGATGGACACGGACCTCGTCGCAGTAGTGACCGGTGATACGGACAGTACCCCCTTCGATTCGGGAGCCTTCGCTTCCAGCGGGACCTACTTCTCAGGAGGGGCGGTCTTCAATGCCGCAGTAGCCCTGAGACAGAAGATCATCACTGCCGCGGCCCAGCTGCTCGGAGAGGCTGAAGATGAAATCACCATAGCCTATCCGCAGACAGCTGCAGGCAAGAGCGGATCGGTCACCTTCGCACAGATCGCCCATCAGTCTCAGAGCGGAGAGGGCAGCGGACACCTGATCGGTACCGCATCCTTCACCTGCGAGAAGGCAGCCTTCCCCTATGGGGCCCATTTCGCTCAGGTATCGGTGAACACCGAGTCCGGTGAGATCCGGGTGGAGAAGTATTATGCGCTGCAGGACTGCGGCACACCGCTCAATCCCGAACTGGCAGAGGGGCAGATCTACGGAGGCGTGCTGAAAGCGATCGGCCATACCCTCTTCGAGGAGCTGATCCTTGATGAGCAGGGGAAGTGCCTCACCACCGATCTGGAGACCTACGGGATACCGATGATCAACGACATCCCTGATGATTTCCGGGTGAAGCTCATCGAGACCTGCGACCCGCACGGACCGTTCGGCAGCAAATCGGTCTCAGAGATCAGCATGAACGGGGCAGCCCCTGCCATAGCGAATGCTGTCCACGATGCGACAGGCATCTGGATCAGAGACTGGCCGATCACACCGGAGAAGGTGCTGAAGGCATTAGGAACCTACTGACATACACACAAGGAGTAACACCATGGATATGACTGGTAAAGAACTGATACAACAGATCCTGAGGCATCAGGAGGTCCCGAGACCTGCATGGGTCCCCTATGCGGGGATCCATGCAGGAAAGACTAGAGGCTATACAGCGATCGAAGTGCTGCAGGACCCTGACAAGCTGTTCGAATCGCTCATGGAAGTCAACCGGCTCTACAGCCCCGACGGACAGACGGTGATGTTCGACCTGCAGCTCGAGGCGGAGATCCTCGGCTGTTCTCTCGCCTGGGTCGATAACAATCTGCCCTCTGTCGTCTCACACCCGCTTGCAAATACCGATGAGATCCCCACGTATCTGCCCGGGAAAGAGGACGGCCGCCTCCCGATGGTCTGGAACGTGATGAAGAGATTCAAAGATGCTGTGGGAGACCACACGGCGCTCTATGGGCTCTTCTGCGGGCCGTTCACCCTGGCCTCCCACCTGAGGGGGACGAACATCTTCATGAACATGATCAAACGGCCGGAGTACCTCGATACCCTGCTTGCCTACACCCTTGAGGTCTCGAAGCGGATGGTCGACTTCTACGCCGAAGAGGGCATGGATATCATCGTCCCGGTGGACCCGCTGATGTCTCAGATCTCCCCCAAACATTTCAAACGGTTCTTCCTCGAACCCTACAGCGAGCTCTTTCGCTATATACGCAGCAAACAGACCTTCAGTTCGTTCTTCGTCTGCGGTAATGCGATCCATAATATTGAGTTGATGTGTGCATGCGGTCCCGATTCGATAGCCATCGATGAGAATGTGAGCATGATCAAGGCAAAGCAGATCACCGATTCCTATGATGTGGTGCTCGGGGGGAACATACCGCTTACCACGGTCATGCTCTTCGGCAACCAGCAGGACAATATGAAGTACACGGTGGATCTGCTCGATGAGATCGAAGCTGCCGGGCTCTCGTGCACAAAGAACCTGATCATAGCTCCCGGCTGTGACATGCCCTACGATGTACCGCCCCAGAATGCCGTAGCGGTCGCTCAGGCCGTACAGGAGCCGGAGCGCATACGGAAGCTGGTGAAGATTACAGCAGTACCACCTTCAGTGACCTGGAGATAGACCTGCCGGACTACCAGTCCCTGAAAAGACCGCTGGTAGAGGCGTTCCTGCTTGATCCCATCGCCTGTGCCGCCTGCACCTATATGCTTGCTGCAGCACAGTCAGCAGCTGATATTCTCGGTGACGAGATAGATTTCGCAGAGTATCGGTACAATACGGCAGAACACATCGCCCGTATGCAGCAGCTGCAGATCTCCTGTCTGCCGAGTATCTACATCAACGGAGAGCTCGCCTATCCTTCGATCATCCCGAGTACCGAAGAGCTCATCGAGAAGATCAGATCCTCCATGCCCTAGAGGCCTGCACAACGGAAAGGACTCATCACGAAAGACGCTCCGGGGAATCCCCCCGGAGCGTCTCCCATACCCCCTGACCTGCAGGATCCTGAAGAATCGTGTACAGAAAGGCTGCACTGCCGTTGACTTTTCATCACAGCTGTCATATTGTTCATTTTCGTACTATTCTATTTCTGACAGTCTGTTTTCGGAGGTCTCCATGCAGAAGAATGCTGGTGACAGAGTTGATTCGTTTCAGCTCTTCACCGAACTGTTTCCCAGACTGATCCATTCAGTCATGCACGGCTATGAATCAGAGGTCGGCCGTAGGCTGGGGCTCAACCATTCACAGGTACAAACCCTGGTGGTACTCAACCGGAAGACCATCTTCAGGATGAGTGATCTCTGTCACAAGATCCATCTGAAGAAGAGTTCGGTGACGTCCCTCGTCGATTCCCTTGAGAAGCTCGGCTACGTGCTGCGGAAACGACCGCAGGATGACCGAAGAGCGGTCGTCGTACGCCTCACGGAGACCGGGATGACCACTGCAGCAGCGTGTCAGAAGGAGATCCAGGCACGGTTCGCACAGAAACTCTCCAGCCTGAGTGACAGCGAACAGCAGGAGCTGTGGCACTCTCTGGATACGATCAATACCATCATACTGAAAATGGAGCATATAGACGCATGAAAGCAGCCGTACAATCAAAAGATTTCATGGGCACCCAGCCAATGGGTTCCCTTCTGGCCAAACTCTCGATCCCGGCGATGATCGGCATGATGGTGAATGCCATGTACAATCTGGTCGATACCATATTCGTCGGGCAGGGGGCAGGACCGCTCGCCATCGCCGGTCTGAGTATCGCATTCCCGGTGCAGATGCTCATCGGGGCATTCGCCCAGATGTACGGGGTCGGCTCCGCATCGATCATCTCACGAAAACTCGGTGAGAAGAAACCTGAGGCTGCAGCTGCAGCTGCCGGGACAGCGATCACGCTGACGATCATCACCGCAGTGCTGATCACCATCATCGGCAGCCTCTTCATCCATCAGATCCTTTCGGTCTTTGGTGCTACCGATGATATTCTCCCCTATGCTACCGAGTATCTGTCGATCATCCTCTTCGGTTCAGCCTTCCTCTCCTTCTCCATGTGTTCGAACAACATCATACGGGCAGAAGGTGCTGCGAAGGTCGCCATGACCATCATGATCATCGGTACCGGGCTGAACCTGATCCTCGACCCCATATTCATCTTCGGATTCGATATGGGCATCAGAGGGGCAGCCCTTGCCACGGTGATCAGCCAGGTCATCAGTGCCGCCTATGCACTGATCTTCTTTCTCAGAGGTAAGAGCTCGATAGAGTTCACCCGGCAGGTCTTCTTCGTCAAGGCAGCTCTGGCCTTCGAGACCATCATTCTCGGGATGTCGACCTTCGTCAGACAGATCGGGACCAGTCTCATGGCTCTTGCAGTGAATAACATGCTCAAGATCTACGGCGGTGATATGGCTATCGCAGCCTTCGGGATGATCAATCGGCTTATGATCTTCTTTCTCATGCCGATCTTCGGTATCATCCAGGGGTTCCAGCCGATCGCAGGATACAACTACGGTGCAAAGAAGTTCGACCGGGTCAAGAAGGTCCTGCTGCTGGGTATCGGGGTAGCTTCACTGATGGGAACCTTCTCTACCCTGGTCATCGAGCTCTTCCCCAGGACCCTGCTCTCCATGTTCACCAGTGATCAGGCCCTGCTTGATCTGGCGGCACCAGCCCTTCGTATCGTCATGATCACCATGCCCCTGATCGGTATCCAGGCCATCGGGGCTACCCTGTTCCAGAGTATCGGGAAGTCACTTCCTGCGCTGTTGCTGGGATTGAGCCGCCAGTTCATCATCCTCATCCCCCTGGTACTCATCCTGCCACGCTTCATGGGACTCTCAGGCGTATGGTACTCATTCCCCATCGCAGATCTCACAGCTACCGGCATCACGCTCATCTGGCTGTTCCATGAGGTCCGTAATCTCAACAGGATCCACTTCGAATCACTCAACCCGGTAGAAGAGTACCCGGTACGCTGAGGCATCGCGGAGCAGGGCCTGCAGGCTTATGTGTACAGCGGTACACCATGGCTGCTGCAGGCATGCATGCAGAGAAGATCAGGCAGTGTACGGACATACACAGGACGGGCAGAACCCTGATACATGCAAAAAGACACCACAGGGGTGTCTTTTGCATGTATCAGAGTCTGTTTCAGGTATTAGAGCTGGAACAGCAGAGAGAGCCCTGCTCTACCGTAGAGACTTTCAAAGTCTGCAGTCTCAGCCCATGTTTCCAGATCATAAATGTCAGCAGAGAAGTATGCACTGAGGATCGTAGATCCCAGGATCAGGTCAGCGGCAACTTTGAGGTTCGAACCCCATTCTACAGCTTCTTCATATCCTTCCTCAAGCAATACGATATATTTCGGACCTGCACTGAGACCGAGACCCACGATACCGAGGTCTGCATAGAGCCCTGCGTTGAGGTTGGTCTCGAGTATATCACCAAAGATCGTGTCTGCATGATACAGTGCTGTCACGCTCCCTTGGAAGATACTGATATCGAGTCGTGCTTCCACACCGTAGTTGAAATCACTCGCATCGAACTCATACCCTTCAAGCCCCTCGGTAGAGAGCTCCCCGAACGTCATACCCGTACTGTACAGTGCGGTTGGCCCGACCCATATCCCGTCACCTGCGAACACTGAAGCCGGCATCGCTATCAACAAAACAGCGATCATGATCATAGTCAATTTTTTCATATTCTTCCTCCGCATATCTTTCATTACTCGATGCACCCATCATCTGTGGATGCAGTTGAACCATTATACCAGATAATACACAGTCTGCATCAAAAAACCGTCTGCTGTATCATCCCCTCTCACAGTATATACAACTATACCCCGATGTATGTTACAAAAAGTCAGATACTCCTGTCGCTATTCATACAGAAAGACTCTCCTCACTGCATGGATCGGGACCCTTTCGGATGTCCTCTATGCCAAAGCGATCCGATGGCACACAGGATCGGGACAGAACGGACCCTGATACATACAAAAAGACACCACAGGGGTGTCTTTTGTATGTATCAGAGTCTGTTTCAGGTATTAGAGCTGAAAGAGCATGGAGAGCCCTACTTTTCCGTCGAGATCATCAAAGGATGAATCCTCTGCCCATCCTTCCAGATCATAGACATCAGCAGAGAAGTATGCACTGAGGATCGTAGATCCCAGGATCAGATCAGCCTCGACTTTGAGGTTCGAACCCCATTCTACAGCCTCCTCAGTATACTCTTCTTCCAGAGGAAGGATATATTTGGGTCCTGCAGTAAGACCGAGACCTACGATACCGAGGTCTGCATAGAGCCCCAGGTTGAAGTTGGTTTCGATCGCATTGCCGATTGTAACATCAAGATATGGTACGGTATAGTTATCATAGTATACAGCAGTCACACCGGCCTGGAAGATACTGATATCCAGTCGTGCTTCCACACCATAGTTGAAATTCTCCACATCAAACTCGATATCCTCTACAGTATCAGAAAGCTCCCCGAACGTCATACCCGTACTGTACAGGGCGGTTGGCCCGACCCATATCCCGTCACCTGCGAACACTGAAGCCGGCATCGCTATCAACAGGACAGCGATCATGATCATAGTCAATTTTTTCATAATATTCCTCCGCATATGTTTCATTACTCGCTGCCCCATCTTCGGTTCGTGCAGCAGAACCATCATATCAGATATGACACGAGTCTGCATCAAGCGACTGCATGCCGTATCATTCCCTCTCACAGTATATATACAACCATAGCTGAGGTATGTTACAAAATTTCATAAACTCTTGTCGATTTTACGGTAAAACCTGTATAGTATAGAGATGAAGCAGCAGATGAAACGAGCTCTGGTACTGGCGGTTATCATGATCAGCAGTCTCTTCTTTTCCGGATGCTATGTACTCTCACAAAGCGGCACCTTCCTGAGTGACCGCATCAGGGCAGAGGATCTACAGAAAGTCCTCGAGGCACCCGATACCACGGATCAGACAAAAGCCTTCCTTACCGAAACTCTGCAGATCACCTCATATGCTGTGGATCGGATCGGACTGAAGGAATCGAAGAACTATACGACCTACCTGCAGCTTGAGCGGGACCACCTTGCCTATATCGTCTATGCTGCCCCGAGATTCTCATTCGAACAGCACATGTGGAACTTTCCCATCACCGGGGCTATCCCCTACAAGGGCTACTACCGTCTCAGTGCTGCCAGAAAGGAAGAGCAGAAGATGATCAGAAGGGAGTACGACACGTTCGTCAGTGTCGTGGACGGCTTCAGCTCTCTGGGGTTCTTCAAAGACCCCTCTACTCCTTCATGGCAGCGTACTCTCCCTACCATCTGGCCTCACTGATCATACACGAGCTGACCCACTCCACGATATGGGTGAAGCATGCGGTGACCTTCAATGAGCAGCTCGCTGCATTCATCGGGGAGCTGGGAGGACAGGAATATGTCAGATCGCAGTACGGACAGGAGAGTGAAGCCTACCGGATGATCTTCGACAGGAAGCACGATCAGCAGCAGTTCACCGAGGATCTGTTCACCCTCAGGAATGAACTGCAGGACCTGTATGATGATCCCTCTGTAGAAGATGAGCTGCGGCTCATGCGAAAACAGCAGCTGATCACTGCATGGAAAGAGCGCTTCTCACAGGAGTATGAACAGCACTACCGTACAGACTCCTTCCGTCATATCCCGGAGATCGATATCAACAATGCCTTCATCGCGATCCATGCGGTCTACTATGAGCGATCAGAACTGTTCGATGAGATCTATGCCTATGTCGATCAGGACCTGCAGGCCATGATCGAGCTGCTCAAGAGGTTCGACGGGACCCGGGGAGACCCGGTACCCTCGATCAGGGAACTTATACGATGAAGTCCCGAACGAGCAGCGCTGCAGCTTCCATATGGGTGGTCTGGGGATAGAAGTCATAGGCATGGAGGGTCCTGATGCTGTACCCCCTTCCGGTGATGATCTTGAGATCACGTGCGAGGGTCACCGGATTGCAGGAGACATAGAGGACCTTCTCAGGTTTCCACGAGAGCATGATATCGATCACTGTCGGGGGAAGACCGGTACGCGGGGGATCCACGACAATCAGATCCATACCGAAAGCCCCTTTCCCCTGAACCCAGTGCTCCACTGCATCCTCATAGAAGGTGACGTGCCGCTGGTCCAGGTTCTCTCTGGCGAACTGGAGACATCCTGGGTCCCGCTCGACTGCCGTGATGGTATCGAACCGGTCCTGCAGGAACGCTGCGAAGGTACCGACCCCGGAGAAGAGGTCCATGGCTTTGGCCCCCTGCAGAGAGGCAAGCTCCGTATCAAGGAGCCGGGTGAACATACGCTGGTTCGACTGAAAGAAGACCTCGGCATCCAGAGAGAAGGTCTTCTCCCCCGTCCCCTCGGTCCTGATCGTCTGCACGCCGGTGTGCCTGCCGGTCACAGCCCCGTCGTCGGTGACGACAGCCTGTACCGAAGGATGTCCGGACCTCTGGAATCTCTTCTTCCGTTTCGGTGGTGCCGGCCTCTGTGGATGTTCGAGCCAATGGGCACGCCGGGAATCAAGCAGGTGGTTCAGTCGGGGATCGAGGATGGGACACCGGACGATGTCCACGACCTGTGAGGAGTTTCGGCCCAGGAAGCCCACAGCGTTGCGACGCGGATCCACATGGAACTTCGCCCGCGTGCGGTACTCCCACATCTGACCGGAGATGAACGAGAACCCATCTCCGAGACGCTCGACGTCGATCGATCCGGTACGGATCATGGTATCGAGAAAGATCTGCCGCTTGATCACAGGCTGCTGTTCATCACGGACATGCTGCAGGTCACAGCCTCCGCAGAGAGTGTAATAGGGACACTTGGGTTCACCACGCAGGGGTGAGGGGCTGAGCACCTGTACCACCTGAGCCCGGGCGAAATCTCGTCTGTTCTCCGTGATGCGTACGAGCAGCTCTTCACGGGGAAGTGCCCCGGGGATGAAGATGACCCGTCCGTCGGGAAGACGCGACATACCATCCCCCCGCTCACGAGCTTCTCTACCACCAATCGTATCTGTTTTCCCACTTCGTATGCACCTGTGTTCATATGCAGCGTATCTTAGGACTTTGCGACCATAATATCAAGGATGAGTCGATCAGTCTCCTCCATCCCTCTGGTACTTATGGTCACAAGATTCTGTATGCTCTTCTCGATATCATCCTCAATGATCCCTTCGAGTCCCGAGACTTCGAGTTTATCAAGGGCAAGGAGTGCCGATCTGAAAGCCGACTCCACCGATGTGGCGACTTTCAGTGAGCAACTGTACTTCGCCCCGTCACAGATCATCCCGGCAAGGTCACCGATCATATTGTTGATGACCGCATAGACAGCCTGTATCGGTCCCCCGAGCAGCCAGACGATACCGCAGCCGGCTCCGATCGCTGCCGTGGTTGCCCCGCAGAGCGCTGAGAGCTTTCCCATATCCTTCTTGATGTGTATCGCTACCAGGTTGCTCAGAGCAAGCGCCCGTACGAGCACGTCAGTGGTCACCTCAAGTCTCTCTGCGACCGCCGCCACCGGCAGGAAGACGGTGATCCCCTGATTCCCGCTGCCTGAGTTGGTCATGACCGGCATCATGCAGCCTGCCATCCTGGCATCAGCCGCTGCAGCGGCTAGCTGCACCGCGAAGTTCTCCATATCCTCGGCAAGGATCCTTCGTTCGATGTTGTGTTTGATGGTCCTGCCCACCCGCAGTCCATAATCCTTGAGCAGTCCCTCTTCCGCGATCCTCCGGTTCATGTTCGCTCCCTCCAGGAGGAACGAGATCCGTTCGATATCACAGGTGGTGGCGAACTCATAGATCTCAGCGATACGGGTCTCATCTGCTGCTGCAGGGACAGAGAGGTCCTCCAGTTCCCGATGCACGAGCACTTCGTCCCGGTGTGTGACCTCGGTCACATTCCTGTGGCTTCGTTCGATGGTCACCATGCTCGTATCACCGGCGGTGTTGGTGATGCGGGAACGGACATAGAGCTTATCGGTCCCGGTGGCAGCGGTGACGGTGACCCCTTTGGCGAGGGTGAGTGCCTTTGCCTCTGCGATGTGCTCTTCGGTGACTGATGCAAGGACTTCGAGCTCTTTAGAGGCATCGCCTCCTGCAGCACCGAGAGCAGCGGCGATGGGGATCCCGACCATCTGCGTACCGGGTATGCCCACACCCATGGCATTCTTGATGACATTGCCGCTCAGGGTCAGCTCTATAGACTGTACAGGCAGTTTCGGGTCGTCAAGGACCTCCCGGGCCCGTGCACAGGCAAGTGCTATGGCGATCGGTTCGGTACACCCGATCGCAGGGGTCAACTCCCTCTTCAACAGATCCACATACATATCTTCTTTATCACACATACAGTCACTCCCATGCATACAGCTGGTACCATCATTTCGTCACATCAGATACGCATGTACCACAGGTACGGCCGGTATCCATCTGACCGAGAGGCTATCAGGGATGCTATGACAGTATACCTGCGTTGTATGGCTTTTGCCAATAACAAACATGCAACAGATCACAACAAACGCATAAGATATCCGAAGGCTATCCCGATATAGTTGCCTACCAGCCAGCCGGCGATACCGGCTACCATGCCGGCCATGATCACCGATCGGTTCTTCAGGGAGGCGGCGACGACCGGGACGAACGGCGGCGAGAAGATCAGGGCGGTAGCCGTGACCAGCTGGGTGTCGGCATCGACTCGCAGCACTTTCGATGCGATGACATGCAGCACGAAGGTGATCACCAGCAGGGAGAGGACATAGCCCATCATGATCGGGGCCGTCCTGGTCAGCTGCTGCAGATCTGCCATGGAGCTTACGACAAAGGAGAAGACCAGCAGCACGTAGTACCCGAGCTGGAAGGTGAAGGGGGTCTGTCTGACCGCAGGGATGAAGGACCCTGCTATCCCGAGCGTGGTGATGACTATGATCGCCGTCACCGGTGCCGCCCATGCCGGGACGAGCATGCTCACTCCTCCCCCCACCGCAAAGATCAGTACGGAGAAGAGAAAGGCACGCAGCAGAGGAGGCAGGTCCTGACGGTTGAAGCCCGAGAAATAGGGAGTGAACTCCTTCATTCCGTGGACCTCCTCAATCACGGTCTCCGGATGCTCACTGCGCATCTGATTCACCGGGAGGATCCTGCGGATCACCTTGGGAAGGATACTGATGATCAGCAGGAACAGGAACCCCGAGACCACGACATCTGAGGCATGTACTGCGATGTAATCGGAAGTCCCCACGTTCAGTGCCGTCCCGATCGCTGCCATGTTTGGAGTCCCCCCGGTATAGCAGCCCACCAGCATCCCGGCGATCTTCCATGCCTCCTCCCCGATCACTCCTCTGAAGATGAAGAAGGTGATCACCGAGCCGATGAGGACAGCGACCAGTGCTCCGAAGAACGCACGGAGGACCATCCCCGACTGTTCCTTCCAGTTCGCCATGTGCATGGAGAAGAAGATCAGAGGCAGGGCGATCGGGACTGTCAGGGTAGTCATGTAGTCCTGTATGATGAAAATATCATCAGGCAGCAGCCCGCTGTTGCCGATGATGATCCCCAGCGCATAGCAGATGACCACACCGCCGATCGTATCGAGCAGGGTAAACCGCTCGCAGCCTGCGAGGACCAGTGCGGGTATCCCGAGAAACAGCAGTATCCAGATAAGTGAAGTGATCATACGCTCTCCTTATGTCAGTAGATACGATCGCTGCCCTCTTACGAAGACAGCGTGCAGTGTGAGCGATGCTACTTCATATGAGCATCAGCCAGTATACAGAACTCCTCGACGTACTCGGTGAGCAGATCCACCCCGCCCTGCCAGAACTCTGATGTCTCGATGGAGAACCCTGCTGCAGAGGCGACCTCTTCAGCAGAGGCACTGCCGGTATCGGTAAGCAGCTGCACATAGTTCTCACAGAAGGCATCACCATCACGGCGGTAGGTGCTGTAGAGCCCCATACCGAAGAGCTGCCCGAAGGCATAGGGATAGTTGTAGAAGGCAAGCTCAGGATCATAGTAGTGGCCTTTGACTGCCCACATATAGGTATGGAGCTGTTCGGGATCGAGCCCGTCACCGTAGGTACGCAGCTGTGCCTCCTTCATGAGTTCACACAGCTGTTCTGCCGTCAGTTCCCGTTCGGCACGCTGTGCGAAGAGCTCCTGCTCGAAATAGAATCTGCTGAGGATATCGACCAGCGTCTGGGTGGCATCCTTCAGATAAGACTCGATCATCGAAAGCCGTGCACCTGCCGGTGCATCAGACAGAGCTCCCTGGAAGATGATCGTCTCTGCGAAGATCGAGGCGGTCTCTGCCAGTGTCATGGGGTACGCACGTCTGAGAGCTGGAAGGTCTTTCATCACGTACCCGTGGTAGGCATGACCGAGTTCATGGGCTACCGTCGATACGCTCGAGAAGCTGCCGTCGAAATTACAGAGCACGCGGCTCTCTTTCACCAGCGGGAAATGGATGCAGTAGGCTCCACCGACCTTTCCCTCATCGGGCTGAGCATCTATCCACTGAAGGTCAAAGGCCCTCTCAGCGAATTCGCCCATAGGAGTATGGAATTCAGTGAACTGTCTGATGATGAATGCTCTGGCCTCATCGAACGTCCATCTGGAACCGGTCTCTCCCACCGGAGCGAACAGGTCATAGAAGGCAAGCTGCTCGACTCCCAGCAGCTGCGCCTTCTTCTTCAGATAGGTGCGCAGGATCGGCGCTGCCCCTTCCATGACGCCGATCAGGGCATCGAGGGTCTTCTTCGTGATCCTGGACTGTTTGAGTGCATGATCCAGAGGAGAGCTATAGGATCTTCTTTCATCAAGGGAGAGCGTGAAGCCCTTCACGCCGTTCAGAGCTGCGGCAAGCGGGATCTCAAGACTCTTCCAGACAGCGAGTTCCTTACGCCACGCCCGCTTGCGCACCGCACGGTCATGATGGAATGCAAGGGATCTGAGTTCGATCACACTCTTATACTCACCGCTGTCACGGTGCCAGAGGATCGAAGCCGTCGAGGAGAGGGACTCCTGCAGCCGGCCCCAGGCAGATCCTCCAGAACGCTGCAGATCTGCAGCGAGAGCCTCCAGCTCCGGAGACATCAGGTGCTGCCGGTCATCGATCATCTCCTGAAGGACAAAGGTATAGGATTCGAACTGCCGGTCTGCGGCACAGAGCCGCTGCACCTGCACCTCATGCATCGCAAGGGCATTGGTGATGGCCACCCGGGCAGCTTTCACTCCCAGTGCCAGAGTATGGATACGATTCAGACCGTCGATCGCTTCTGAAAGCTGTGTATTGACAGAGAATCGACTGTAGGCATAGGCTTCCAGATTCTCATAGAGGTCATTCATCATATTCAGATGGCCTGTCACATCTTTGAGCCAGCCGGTGAACTCTTCAGGATGTTCTGAGAGTTCAGCCGCATCCTCTGCAAGGATGACGACCGCTTCACAGGTCTTCTGCAGCAGATTCATGTTGTCGATGAAGGCATCACTGGAAAATCCGGGATAGATGGTATCGAGGGACCATCTGGGATAGGTGTTCATACAGCATTCTCCTTGGGCTTTCAGGTACTTACCATGCACCGCGGTGCATCAGCTACCATTATCAGGGGAAGTGTATGGTACGTCAAGAGAAGTCGTCTGCTCTGCAGGGGGATGACAGGCTTCAGAGTTCCAGGTCGTACTCGGAGATCTTATTGATCAGGGTCCTCCGCGATATCCCCAGTTCCTCTGCCGCCCTGGTACGGTTTCCCTCCCACCGGTGCAGGGATCTGATGATCGCCCGCAGTTCGACATCCTTGAGTGACAGGGATTCCTCATCCGTACTCTCGAGCATGATCGAGGAGACAGTGGGTTCTTCGATGCTGTGGAGCACCACCCCCCTGAGTTCCAGATCCCGTGCCTGCAGCTGATCACTCTCTGCGAAGATGACCCCGCGTTCGAGGATGTTCTCCAGCTCTCTGACGTTGCCGGGGAAGCTGTAGGCATGAAGGGCTTCATGGGCATCTGCAGAGATACCGGTCACCGACAGACCCATCTGGCGGTTCATGCGTTCAAGGATCCGTGCCGCGAGCACCTCGATGTCCTCTTTTCGATCGCGCAGGGGGGGGATCTCGATCCGTACCACATTGAGCCGGTAGAAGAGGTCTTCCCGGAATTCTCCTGAGCGAACCTGATCCTCTATCTGCTTGTTCGTCGCGGCAATGATCCGGGCATCGATCGGTATGGGAAGGGTCCCTCCGAGCCTGGTGATCTTCCGTTCCTGCAGCACTCTCAGCAGTTTCACCTGCAGGACCATCGGCATCTCTCCGATCTCGTCAAGGAAGAGGGTCCCCCCTGAGGCTACTTCGAACATCCCGATCTTTCGTCCTGCGGCTCCGGTAAAGGCGCCCTTCTCATAGCCGAAGAGTTCACTCTCCAGCAGCTGCTCAGGCACTCCCCCGATATTGATCGCGACGAACGGCTCCTCAGAGCGTGTGGAGGTACTGTGGATCTTTCGTGCGACGACCTCCTTCCCCGTACCGCTCTCTCCGGTGATCAGGACCGTCGCAGGGGTTCGGGAGATCCGTTCGATGATCTCCCTGATCCTGACCATCGCCGGTGAGATACCGATGAAGTTCTCATCATCATCCGCATCGGTATGGCCGATCCGTGCCGATTCCACCAGATTCTTCAGCCGCTGGTTCTCGATCAGTTTCGACAGCCGTATGCTCATCTCTTCAGGATCGAACGGTTTCTCGATATAGTCCTGTGCTCCCTCTTTGAGGGCGACCACCGCATCCCTGATCTCTCCATGTGCCGACATCATGATGATGGGCATCCTGAAGCCCTCTGAGCGCATCCATCTGATGAGGGTCAGTCCATCCATCCCCGGCATGCGCAGATCCACCAGACAGGCATCGTAGGGATGCTCACGCAGGAGTCGCTGCGCAGACAGTCCGTTCTCTGCAGCATCGCTCTCGGTACCATCGAGTTTCAGATATGCTCCCATCAGTTCTCGAATGTTCTTCTCATCATCGACGATCAGTACTCTCATTAGCTGCTCCTCGGGAGGATGACCTGTGCGGTGGTGCCTCCGCCGTCACGGGGAGAGATCGCTATGGTCCCGTGTGCGGCATCGATGAATCGCCGGGTGATCGCCAGACCGATCCCCGACCCGTGGACTTTGGTGGTGAAGAAGGGATCGAACAGCTGTTCGATATCACCTTCGGGAAGTCCGTCCCCCCGGTCTTCGACCTTCACGAACACCTGGTGCCGGCTGGTGACCAGATGTATCGAGACCTGTGCATCACCCTCATCGGAACTTTCCACGGCATTCTTGATCAGGTTCTCAAAGACCGATCGTGCCCGGTCCCGATCCATCTGTACCAGTGCCGGCCATCTTGTCTCGATCTTCAGTGCTATGGCTAACGGGAAGGTGCTGATGATCTGCTCGATCAGCTGTTCGATATCGACATCGACCGGTTCTCCCACCGGATTGCGCAGGAAGTCCCCTACCCGATTGGTCAGGGTGTTGAGCCGCTGCACTTCATGCTCGATCACCGAGATACCCTCACTGTGTCCCTCAGGCAGGGTCTTCTTCAGTACCGCTGCCTGAAGGGAGAGGGCACTGAGGGGATTCTTGATCTCATGCGCTAAAGTCCGTGCAGCCTCTCCCATCCTCACCAGACTCTCCTGCTTCGCCAGAGTCTTGCGATAATGCTGATTCCGCTTGAAGATTCTCCAGAGGAAGAGGAAGATCGAGAGCATGGCGATGAACATCAGGCGTTCAGGACCTTCCCCATGAGGATCTTCTGCCGGTATTCACTGCCGTCGAAGGAGATATAGAGGTATTCAGCTATCGGCATGGTGAGTCTGTCGGGGACATCAGGGAAGAAACCCTGTTCATAGAAGGTGGCAGTGAAGGAGATCTTTGCCTGTCTGAGATACTCGATCATACCGGAGGACTGATCATACTGGGCAATGTTGCCGTCTTCGAAGGTGTAGGAATCGACCTGGAGCTTACCGGGTATCGCCCCGAGACCGAAGATCATCGCACCGTCACTGGCATAGATCCCCAACCCTCACCGTGGAGTTCTCTTTGAGGAACTCACCTCCCGCGACATTCCCGGTCTGTATGCGAAAGAGGAAGTCAGCTAGCGTCTGCTCCGCTTCATAGCGCAGCAGTACGTTCTCACGTTCTACCATCGAGTGCATCAGCAGAGAGAAGAGGACGAGCATGATCATGAGCATGAATGCCGCACTGCCGATGACGATGAGTTCTTCTTTATCCAGCTTGGAGACACGTTGATTCATCTGCACACCTTTATATCCATAGAACCACTATAGCAGGTTTCATGCCATTTGAACACGAAGTCTCTGCAGTGAATAACGAGGTATCAGGTGCCTGAGATAGGCATCTATGGTACATAGTCACGTGGGTGTGATGATTTTGCACAGTGAAAAAAACAGGTCAGACCGGATGATTCCGACTGACCTGTTGATGTGAACTGTACATTTGCTATACAATCACGTTTTCTCCGGTTCTTTACTAGTCCTATGAACGATTAAGCCAAACGAATATAATCTTTCACCCTGTCAAGCAGATATAACACCTCTTCTTGGCTTGACGGTTTGCGATCATCAGGGTCGACAAAGAACTCAAAAGGTTTCACTTCGAGAATCTGTGAGAATTTTTCCAGTGTCTTCACTGACGGAAAGCTTCTCCCCACTTCAATCTCTCCAACAAAACCCGCTGAGATCGTACATAATTCTGCCAACTTAGCCTGTGAAAGACCCTTTGACTTTCTGAATCGTTTCAGGTTACTAATAAAAACCTTCTGTAGATCTGGAACATATTTACTCATACATATAATATATAGTATTTATCGCATAAAGTGTAGTACTTTCTCCATATTTTTTCGAATAACTACTCATTAATAGAATAAGGCTATAGAAGACAATAAAATGCTTCTGTATTCTTTATTCTTTTTATCATAGACAGTTAAATTGCTGACCAATTCGGTCTAAAATTCAACAATCATAAGTAAATCCCTCTTATTTAGAGTACAAGGCCGGTTCTCAACTACCTGCTCCTCAATGCTGTCATATGCCAGTCTCAGAGCCGCTCCAGCACCCTGTGACCGGCAGCACTGAGGTCCCACTTTCAGCAGCATGCCACCCTCAAGTCTCCAGGCAGCCCTGATCCAGACAGCGGTACCTGTCCCGGAGCTGTCTGCTTTCATGAAAGAACATCTCACCGGTTGTACAGCTCCCTCTGACGAGCAGCAGGTTCCCTCCGGTATCAGCTCATGGCTCCCGGTACAAGACCATTTCCTGATGAATACCGTGGAACATTGACTTCGCCCCCCTGCAGCGGTATAGTTAAGTAGGCTCGCACGGGGAATCCATACCGAAGAAACCACGCACACTGCCGGTGATCAGCAAACGATACCGCAGCACCTGTACCTGAGGCCTTCAGGCATCCTGAACCAGCTTCTCAGCCAATACTTCCTGTACACATACCACATCAACGATGTCCCCCTCCGGATGGTTCGATGAGCTCCTCCTGCCGGCACCACGAGTGCAGCATCCTGCAGCAGCGATCCCGGTTGGTGAGAACTGACAACCGAACGACCCATCGTCCGGTTGTCAGGAACAGACTCGTGCAGGGTCCGGAGGTGTGTGATGAAAAAGAGGTCTCGGCAGCACTGCTGCACAAAGGGTTCGACTATATCCATAAAGACCCGGAGAAACACCTGCTCAGCCTTGCACGATGGGGTGAGAGACTCACGGCTAACCCCACCCACCGGAAACAGATCGCTGCCTTCAGAAGAGCGGCTGAAGACCCGGATTCCGGTGGGTACCGTCTGCTCATGAGAATAATCAGGGAGCTTGATCCCCGATTCCTTGATGTGATCCTGTCTAACTTCGTGATCAATTCCACCTGGCTGGGCAACCATGTCGTACGGGAGCTGCGCAAGAAACATGATATGAATGTTCCCTGGGCAATACTCATGGATCCCACCACAGCGTGCAACCTGCACTGTATCGGATGCTGGGCTGCCGACTACCGCAAGAGCGACACGTTGAGTTTCGAGACCATGGACAGGATCGTCAGGGAGGGAAAGGATCTGGGGATCTATGTCTATCTCTTCTCAGGTGGTGAGCCGCTGGTGCGCAAGCATGATCTGATCCGTCTTGCCAGAGAACACGACGATGCTGTCTTTGCAGCTTTCACCAATGCCACGCTCATCGATGCAGTCTTTGCCGATGCGCTGCTGCAGGCCGGCAACTTCGTACCGATCATCAGCATCGAAGGAGACCGTGAGCACAATGATGCACGGCGAGGCGAAGGGGTCTACGATGCATGTATCCATGCCATGGGCCTGCTGCACAGCAGAGGGATCCCGTTCGGGTTCTCCACCTGCTACCACCGATACAACACCGAGTTCGTGGGTTCTGATCAGTTCATAGATCAGATGATCGAACAGGGTGCCCTGTTCGGCTGGTTCTTCACCTATATCCCGACAGGGACCCATGCTGCGACCGAGCTGATCGCCACAGCTCAGCAGCGTGAATATATGTTCCACCGTGTCAGAGAGATCCGAAACACCAAAGCCCTGTTCGTGATCGACTTCTGGAACGACGGGGAGTATGTCGGGGGATGCATCGCCGGCGGCAGGAACTATCTGCACATCAATGCACGCGGAGATATGGAGCCCTGTGCGTTCATCCACTTCGCCTGTGAGAACATCCACGGCAAGAGCCTGTTCACGGCTCTTGAGAACCCCCTGTTCAAAGCCTACCATGACAACCAGCCGTTCGATGAGAACCTTCACAGGCCCTGCCCCATGTTCGACATCCCTGAGCGGCTGGTACAGATGGTCCATGACAGCGGCGCAGCATCCACTGAGCTGTTCGAGGCGGAGTCTGTCGAGCAGTTATGCGATAAGTGCACACCAGCTGCAGAGGCATGGGCCCCTGTCGCACAGCGGCTCTGGGAGACCTGCAGGGCTCATCCCCGCGGGGACCAGGAGTGACGCACGACCGGCGCTGACACAAAAACCTTTTCTGTTTGACGTTGCTCCTACTCTTTGCGTATATTCATGGTGTCGAAGCCGCTTGTTTTCCTTGAGAAGCTTCGACCACCTGCGAATCGGGACGTGATGATTCGTTACACCAAAGGAGCTCTTTCATGAGTGCACAACAGAATCCTGATGATACGTATCGTCACGAAGCCAAAGGATCGAACAATCCCGGCGGGAACAATGATGACAGGAACAAGAAAGAACCGGGTATCCATAACGACCACCCAATCTTCAGTAAACTGAGTCCCAAGCAGTTCAAATACTCGATCTGGTACTTCCTGGCGATCCTCATCGCCCTCACGTTCGTCAACTCCTATTTCACCACTGATCATACCCGACAGCAGCAGATCGAGTACAACGTGTTCAAGAATCTGGTGGAATCCGGAGAGATCAGGCGGGTGGAGATCACCGATGATGCATTCATCGGGTATCAGATGACTCGTGCCGAGATGCAGGATGCTGCTTCTGTGAACCAGATCGGCATCTCTCCGGCTGCAGTCATCGCCTATACGACCTACCGGATCGAAGATCCTGCGTTCATCCCGCTGCTTGATGCACAGGGTATCGAGTACTATGCCGCAGCTCCGTACAAACCCAGTATCATATCGACCCTCCTGGGATGGATCCTCCCCTTTGCGATCATGATCCTGCTGTGGCAGTTCGTCTTCGCCAAGATGAACAAGGGCTCAGGACAGGGCGTGATGTCCTTCAATCAGAACAAGGCCAAGATCGTCGCCGAGGGTGATACCAACATCAGGTTCGCCGATGTCGCCGGGGCTGATGAGAGCAAACTGGAACTGGAGGAGGTGGTCGACTTCCTGCAGAACTCGACCAAATATACCGATGTCGGGGGAAAGATCCCCAAAGGGGTCCTGCTCGTCGGCCCTCCGGGGACCGGTAAGACCCTGCTGGCCAAGGCCGTAGCCGGGGAAGCTGCCGTACCATTCTTCCGTATGAGCGGTGCTGACTTCGTCGAGATGTTCGTAGGAGTCGGGGCTGCACGAGTACGAGATCTCTTCAGACAGGCACGTGAGAAGGCTCCCTGTATCATCTTCATCGACGAGATCGATGCGATCGGAAAGACGCGTTCAGGGAATGTCTCGGGCAATGATGAGCGGGAACAGACTCTCAATCAGCTGCTCGTAGAGATGGATGGGTTCGACTCCAAGACGGGAGTCATCATCATCGGGGCAACAAACCGTCCGGAGATCCTCGATCATGCACTGCTGCGACCCGGCCGTTTCGACCGGCAGGTCCTGGTCGACAAACCCGATCTGGAGGGAAGGCTGTCCATCCTCAAGATCCATGCGAAACCGGTGAAGGTAGCAGCGAGCGTGGAGCTGAGAACCGTTGCCCAGTCGACTGCCGGTCTCTCGGGTGCCGATCTGGCGAACATCGTGAATGAGGCGGCACTGCTGGCTGTCAGGAACAAGAGAAAAGAGGTCCTGCAGGAAGATTTCGAAGAGGCTATAGAGAAGTCCATCGCAGGACTCCAGCGAAAGGGCAGGATCATGAATCCAGCAGAGCGTGAACGGGTCGCATACCATGAGACCGGTCATGCACTGACCGCCTACTTCACCAAACGGGCTGACAAGGTCATAAAGATCTCCATCATCCGAGAGGGATGAGTGCTCTGGCTACACCCTGCAGCAACCCACTGAGGATCGCTTCCTGCTCTCGCAGTCTGAGATCCTTGATACGATCGATGTCCTGCTCGGCGGGCGTGTCGCAGAACAGCTCATCTACGATGAGATCTCCACTGGTGCGGGTAACGATATCAGCCGGGCCAGTGATTATGTGAGAAGGATGATCACCGAATACGGGATGAGTGACCGGTTCAGGAACATCACCCTTCCCACCGGGCAGGGGACTACCATGCTCGGCAGCGGATACGGCGGACAGAGAGAGTTCTCAGAGGATACGCAGATGTATATCGACACCGAGACCTCAAGGATCGTGAACGAGGAGTATGCGAAGGTGCTTGCACTGCTTACCGATAAGAAGCCGCTGCTCGAGCATGTGACCAGGACGCTCCTTGAGATCGAGACGATCGACGGCACAAAGTTCAAACAGCTGATCGAAGAGTTCGAGGCTGGTGTCTCTCAGGAACCGGTACTGGTCTGACCGATCAGAACGGCACATCAGAGTGCATCAAAATATAAGGATACCAGCAGAGGTGATTCGCAGGACGCGATCACCTCTGTTGCTGTATGGGGGTATCATCATACTCCGTGATCGGGCAGAAGGTGCTCACACCCGGCCATCCCGGAGGAACAGAGCCCTAGTTGTTTATGCGAAAGGTCTGCTTTCATCTAGCAAAGTTTCGGTAAATTATGTATGGTAGTGTACTATATTTGTCTATGGGCTAAACATCTGCACAGCCCATCTCAATACCCTCGACACTGGACCTTAGGAGAGACTTGCTATGAAATTCTTTGCACAGACAGCTGCGAACATCAATGATATAACTGCGTCCGAAGCTCGCGATATGGGAGCTGACAAGGTCAAGCTGGTACCCGGCGGGGTACAGTTCACCGGTGACCTGGCACTCGGTTACCGCTTCTGTCTCTGGTCACGTACCGCTTCCCGACTGCTTCTTGAGCTCTCCCCCGCCGTTGAAGGCAGAGCTCCCGTCTCTGTGGTGAACAAGGATACCCTCTACGATGCTGCCTATGCGATCGCATGGGATGAACATATGAGTCCCGATATGACCTTTGCGGTCACCGCTACCGCCACCAAGGCAGGATGGCTCAAGAACAGCCAGTTCGGGGCCCTGAGGGTCAAGGATGCCATCGTCGATTATATGCGTCATAAGTTCCAGGAGCGTCCCGATGTGGATGCCAAGCATGCGGATGTGATCTTCCATATGCATCTGAACGGTAAGCAGGCCCTCTTCTATCTGGTATTCTCCGGTCAGGGGATGCATAAGAGGGGCTACCGCATCCACCAGAGTGAAGCGATGCTCAAGGAGCATCTTGCAGCTGCGGTGATCATGCGTTCAGGATTCAAGAAGCCCTCTCCCGATATAGCAGCACTCCTTGATCCGTTCGCCGGTATGGGAACCATCCCCATCGAGGCTGCCATGATCGCTGCTGATATCGCACCGGGGCTGCTGAACACCAGCAGGTTCGGTTTTGAGAAGTGGCCCAACCATGTCCCGGCCGTCTGGAAGGGGATCATCGACGAGGCAGAAGCGCGTAAGCTGCAGGAACACACCGTTCCTCCGATCCATGCATGGGATCGTGAGAGCGAGTTCATCACCTATGCGCAGGAGCATGCTGAAAAAGCCGGTGTGGCAGCCTATATCACCTTCGCCGTGCAGGACTTCACGCGGATCCATGAGGAGTTCCTCCCCGATATCAACGGCATGATCATCACCGATCCTCCCTACGGTATGAGGATGGGCAGTGAGTTCCAGATCCATGATCTCTATAAGCAGATGGGAGAACAGTTCCCGAAGAACTTCCCCGGATGGAGTGCCCATGTGCTGTGCGGAGATGAAGAGCTGCTCAATGACCTGCAGCTCAGGCCGTCTACTACCAACATCCTCTATAACGGTCCTATCAAGTGCGTACTTGCTCATTATGACATCTTTGACAGTACCACACGTGATTCCATGATCAAGAAGGCAGAGGACAGGAAGGCTGCACGGCTTACTGCTCCGCTGGATGAACGGTCTGAGATGTGTGCGAACCGCATGAAGAAGAACAGAAGGATGCTCAAAGCGTATCTCAAGAGGGAAGAGGTCTCCTGTTACCGTCTGTATGATGCTGACATCCCTGAGTTCTCAGCTGCGGTGGATGTCTATGAGAACAGGTGGGTGCATGTACAGGAGTATGCACCGCCCAAGACGATCGATCCCAGACGTGCAGAGAGCAATCTCAAAGGTCTCATCGATGCGGTGAACCGTGTCACCGATATCGACTACAGCAATATTTTCGTCAAGCAGCGAAAGCAGCAGAAGGGGTCCGATCAGTACGAGAAGATCGGTACCAAGGGACAGAACTATATCATCCATGAGCATGGTCTCAAGTTCCTGGTCAACTTCTCCGACTATATCGATACCGGGATCTTCCTTGACCATCGCCCTACCCGCAAGCTGATCAAGGAGATGGCTGATAACTGCAGGTTCCTCAATCTGTTCGCCTATACCGGTACCGCCACGGTGCATGCAGCAGCAGGCGGTGCCCTGAGCACGGTCACCGTAGATTCTTCTGCTACCTATCTCAAGTGGGCCGAAGAGAACATGAGACTCAACGGGTATGGTGGTATGAACCACTTCTACTACAAGTCTGATTGCATCACCTGGCTGCAGTCGAACAAGGATCAGTTCGATCTGATCTTCCTGGATCCCCCGACGTTCTCAAACTCGAAGAGCAGAAAGGATTCTTTCGATGTGCAGCAGGACCATCGAGGTCTCATCATGCTGGCCATGCGTCATCTGACGCCGAATGGTACGCTCATCTTCTCGAACAACTTCAGAAAGTTCGTCCTTGATGCCCGTCTTGAACAGCAGTACCTGATCGAAGAGATCACCGATGCCTCGATCCCCGAGGACTTCGTCAGGAACCAGAAGATCCACAGATGCTGGCTTATCAGGCCCAAGCATGTGATCAAGGTCCCGAGTGCAGCCAAGAGAGCAGTCCCTGCCAGAAAGATCAAGCTCAAGAAGCAGATCAGGGATGAGAAACCGCAGGAAGTATAGGAACGAACACGCCCATCGCAAGGCTATCTGATACGAATCCAGACAGTCACTCATGCATACGAGCGGGGCGAAGGAGAGATCCTTCGCCCGCTCGTGTCCATGCATCACCCACCATATCATGTAACCATCCTGCCTGCTGCCGTACATATCACATATAAAACCCATAAGCACCCTGCATCATAAAGCGTATTTATTTGCATATGCCATTAACATATGGTATCATAATTACAAAAAAATCATTTATTCAGGGGATTTTTATGAAACGACTAGCAGGGATACTGTTCATGATCATGGCCACCGTTTCTCTTTCCGCCCAACCGATATCCTTTCTCAGTCAATCCAGTTTTGGATTGTTCACCAATGAGCTTGATGCTTCGATGGAGGTTGGAAGTGATTTTCTTGATCTCGAAGATACCTTCATCTTCGGAGGGTTGACGAATTTCCAACAGATGGGTATCGAATCCCAAAGCTCTCGCCTCTCCACCATCACAGCGGGAGCACACGTTGATGGTGAAATGCCCTGGTCTGGGCTCCTGTCGCTGGATATCACAAACCCCACGAATCTTGTGGCTAATACCAGTATAGACACCTTCAACTATGATACACAGGCCAGTAATGGAGTCCCGCTGCCCTGGATCGAAGAACAGGAGAAGACCACATATGCAGGGAAGATGGCAGATACTATTCGTAATTCTTATCTCTTTGTGACAGAACTCGATGGTAACGTCATAGGTGCAGATCTGGGGATATTCATCGATAACAGCAATTTTGATCCTTCGACGAACAACTTCGACAGGACAACGACATATTACTATGATGCATCTGCAACTCCAGGAACGACTGAGCCCGATCCCGAAGTCGACTACACCGTGCACGAACAGAAGTCAACAAAAGACAACAGCAGCACTGTGAGCCTGGTAGTCCCTTACTACATCCCGGGAACAGATGCCGAGACGACCTATACGGGCATCCTGGACATCTCATCAAGTGATCTTTCCTCAACAGTACGGACATCATATTCAGATACTGCAGATTCCTCATTCACTGAGACTGATATCCTGCACGATGATACGAAACTGTCAGCCTTCATGTTCGATATCGGAGGGATGATGGAGAAGAAACTGCCCTCACTTTTCGGTGGAGACGACAAGGATTTTGCCTATCAGGTATTCGGGACCATCGGATTGAGTTTCATGCAACAGTCTGAGATAACCGAATCACTTGAAAAGGTCTATACGGCAGGGTCTCCTGCAGTTGATTCGACCTATAATAAGGATACCATCGATAAAATCAGTACCCCTTCCTTGAAATTACAGCTTTTTGCCGGTGCCAGCCATAGCTTCTCCTATGATCTGGGTAACGGTATCAATCTCAAGATGAGGCCTTCAGCACAGGTAGGGCTTGTAAGCTATGGCTCGAATCTAGTCTCTATGCTGAAGGAGAAAGTGGAAGTAGATACGACTGACAAGAATGATGATGGTGAGATCGTTGAGGGTACCGATCGTATCGTGACCACCACTACGACCTATACCAACACGACCATCTTGGGAACTGATAAGGAACGAATCACTTCCCTGGACCTTGCCCTCGAAGGAACTTGCGCTCTGAACTACCAGCCTGAAGGTTGGAAAGTAGGCTTCACCCTGGGATCGAACATGGGCTGGTATTCATCTGCATACATCACCACTTCGAAGATGAGTACCTGGACAGAGACAGAGGTCGATAACGATGCCGGAGCAATAACCACTACAGTTACCAAAGGGGACAGCGGGAATGGCAACTCCTCTGATCTGGTCTTCTTTCGGAGACCCATGATAAGCAATGACCTGTGCATCAATGTTGATATCGCAGAGAACTTCAGCATGTATGTCAAGTTCAATGGTGTCGAGCTTACAGATATCGGGAACCTCACCATACAATCAATAATCGCACTATAGAACGACACCTGGTACCAGCTCCTACCTCCCTCTCTGAGCCATCGAGTCTTCTCGATGGCTCTTCCTATTCAGTCGCTGCTGATACGTACCTGTTAAGCTGTAGGAATCCCTTTGCCTGAGATAGAGACTCACCCGGTTCTTGCAGAGATCTCAGGATTTAGGCAGTAGCTCATTTGCTATTATTTTCTTCCAACTGATCACAGGAGAATTTTCTTCTTGAAAATCATAAAACGTCATTGAAATGAGCTATTTACGATACTGTATTATACAGCATAGGGTTTCATATTTCTTAGCCATTGCCAACAAGAAGTTCAATCTACGGTCAGTACGGTACATTTGATAGGTGTCTGCCAGAGGCAGCGATAGCTACTGTATCTGTTGAACAGAATGGTTATGACTTTACCAGATACCCGTTTTGGTGTACAATCACACATATTCAAGCTCACTCTCATAGTGTAATATGTAAATGATCCATTTTTCACCATTTGGCTGGGCTTGTTTTCCATATGGATACACAGGTTCTAGATCTATGGAGGGAATTATGAAGAGGATTCTTTACAGTATGCTTATACTCTTTTGTTTCTCGATGGTCGCGATAACAGCCGCTGATTACATCGATGTCGTGGAGATGAAGAATGGGAACATCTACAAAGGTGTGATCGTCGAAAATGTGATTGATGAATATGTCATGATCGAACTTACTGGGGGTTCCTCTGTGTTCAAGCTCGTCTATCGTGATATACGTTCGTTCAAAAAGGAACAATCAGGCTCCAACCAGGCACAGATCGTCATCAACAACGCTAACACCAACGTGAACGAAGCCGTAAACACAGGGTCCTCGCAGCTAAGTCAGAACGTAAGTTCTCTTCCTATCACCTTCACTGCACGAAAGGGATTGTTCAAACCCGCCTACTATACGTTCATGGATAATAACTACCAAGAAGGCTTTGGATATGGGGACCTACTCGAAGCCATAGCAATGACTCCCGATCTCCCTTCGTCAATTAGCGAAGAGATCGGCAAACAGCAACAATATTACACTCGTGCAGAGAGAGGCTATTGGCTAGGTCTGGCTGTCGAGCTTGCAGGAGGTGCCTGGATGATCGCTGAGGAAATCAAAGTCCTGAGCGGTGCTTACGACCACCTCGGCGGCGATGAATTCGAACTTCTTATCGATAAGTGTGGACCAGGATTACTCACTATGACCGGTGGAATGATCTTCGGCCTCATCAATGCGAGAAAGCTGCAGGAAAAACCTGTAGAGGTAGTGATGGGGTACAACTCACTGTTCAAGTGATTCTCTTATGTGATAATGACCTCGGTTGAGTCGTGCGATCACCTGAATTATACCCAGTTGGTCGCACACTCAAAATCAACAGTACTAACCATTAATGCCAGAGAATCCATCCCCGATTAAGACTAAAGAACAGGGATACCTATTGTTTTCAGATGACGTACACAGTCATTTCCTGTACTTCGAGCTTCTTTCTTTCACACGATTCTCATATTTGCTCTTCAACCAGATGCTCTTTCTGCCTTTTCAATACTCTTTATCTATATGTTGGTCGCCATACTATATGACAACTGCACTAGTATACTCCGTGTGATCGTTTCTTTCACGTTGCCTTCCTTTTCTATCTTATCATATCTTTCTGACGACGTTGCCTTGATTCTATTATCACAGCCTTAAACAGTGGTTTCAGGTCTGACTCTACTATAATAGCACACAATAATCTCTTCCAACGCATCCAAACAGATCCTGAACCCCGCACATATAAATACGTGATAAATAAGTTACCATACATCAAGTAATATGAAGGTATTTTGTTTCACCGTACCTTTTGTTTCATACTGTTCGAAGCGATCAAAATCATTGGATCAAAATCTTTTGGCGTGTAATCCACAGATTATCCAGCCTTCGTTTGACTCGGTCCAGGAAGTTGGTAAAATGTTTCTGGTTGTAGATCCTGGTCCTTGAATAGCTTCTTCAAACATATCAGGGTAACCCCTGAACTGCAGTGCTTGAGTACTGTGACCTTATTGCTGTGCTTGCACCATGAGCCATCCCCAAGCTCGCATTTCCAGTCATGCTCAGAGGCTTTCATGACCGTGTAGATTATCTTATCCTAGGAGCTTCCGCTCTTTTTACGCCACTCTTTACACGAAGAAAAATTCAGATCCAAATCATTTAGGGTCTGTAAAAAAATTAACCATACTTCTATAGATTAAACTACCCCGTTGTGATATACTATTTTCATGATAGATGAAGGTACAAAAAACAGAATTTCCAAGTTGATGCCAATACTTTCGGAAAGCCACAGACGCAAGCTTCTTGCCCTTGAGGCACTAGCTTTAGGGTATGGAGGAGTCAAGGCCATAAGTGAGCTTACCGGTGCTTCCCGCTCGACCATTGCTATGGGGA
>LQAJ01000027.1_pt1 | contig 144593 bp, 180 predicted proteins | sample 1535811 | NCBI WGS metagenome assembly LQAJ01 (sample SAMN04331587, study PRJNA305678) | bioreactor metagenome | isolation source: bioreactor_6 inoculated with Wadden Sea sediment 2nd replicate of a... | place: Germany: Wadden Sea, Janssand Flat | reverse complement strand
CATGCTTTCAATTTGAAAGAGTGGCTTTATATAAGACCCATCTATAAGAAAGTCACAAAAGAAATGGTTTTATAGGTTAATTAACAGGTGAGAAACGTTTGCCTTATAAGTCCTATCTATAAGAATTAGTATCTTTGCATAAAGTTGAATTTTCTGACTATGAACTATGACAAAAATGAAACATATAATGTATAATAAATCTTAAAATGCAAAGGGTATATGTCCTAAACCCCTTTTAATGCGACTTCTGTAAACGGTCATAAACAAGGATTTATATAAAATACAAGATGAGACATATCAAATCACAATATACAGAATATTCACACTAATACAAATGTATAAAAATATAAATGGAGGTTAGTCCTTATGGGATCGATGTGTACATGCCAATCAGAAAAAAATTCAGGGGTATTTGATGTTGCTAAGTTAAAGCCAGTGTTAGAGTCAATTTCAGATCCAAAACGAAACTTGATTACAATACTTCAGAAAGCACAAGACATTTATGGATATTTACCAATAGAAGTTCTCCAACACATATCGGATGAAACAAGAATAGAGGCATCAAAAATATATGGTGTGGCCACATTCTATACTCAGTTTAGGCTAAAGCCAGTGGGGAAGAATTTAATCATGCTATGCCAGGGAACGGCCTGTCATGTCAATGGATCAGCATTGATAGAGAATGCCATTCAAGACGAATTGGGCATATTTGATGGGGAAACAACATCCGATGGTATTTTTACATTCAACAATGTGGCTTGTCTGGGGTGTTGCTCATTGGCACCAGTCATGATGATTAATGAAAAGACCTATGCAAATTTAACCCCTAAAAAGACCAAAGAAATTCTAAAAAATATACATGAATCCGAAATTGGTGCTTCAGATGTAAACAATGCATCTGAAGCACCAAAGAATGAAAGTGTGGAGGGGATAGCATGAAAATAGTTGTAGGAACCGGAACATGTGGCATTGCAGCAGGAGCACAGACCATTGTTAGAGCCTTAGAAGACGCCGTTGAAAAAGGCGCTTTATCTGCAAGTATTCATCAAACGGGATGTATTGGAATGTGTCATGCTGAACCCATTGTGGATGTATATGTGGATGGCAAGCAAAAAAGGTATACGCATTTTAATGCATCAGATGTGGAAGGCCTATGCAATGACTTTCAAGCAGTCTCCCACAAAGAAATCAGTCCATCTGACCAAGCGATTTTGAGCGCACAACATAGAATTGTGATGAGGCACTACGGACGAATTGATCCAGAATCCATAGAGGATTATATATCATTAGGAGGATATGAGACCATTAAAAAGGTTCTCAATGAGAGAACGCCAATAAGCGTGATTGGAACAATCAAACGATCTGGTCTTCGTGGGAGAGGTGGTGCTGGTTTTCCAACTTGGTTTAAATGGAAGGCAGCTCTAGACAATGTTTCAAAGGTGAAGTATATTGTCTGCAATGCAGATGAGGGCGATCCAGGGGCATTCATGGACAGATCAGTCCTTGAAGGAGATCCACATAGTCTGATTGAAGGTATGATGATTGCGGGTTATGCCATAGGAGCGAGTCAAGGCATTGTTTATGTAAGGGCAGAATACCCCCTGGCCATTAAAACGTCTCGAAAAAGCCATTGAGCAGGCAAGGGCTCATAATTTTCTGGGAAGAGATGTTTTTGGTCTGGAAGAACACAACTTTGATATTCGTATTAAAGCAGGGGCAGGTGCTTTTGTCTGTGGAGAAGAAACAGCCCTGATAGCATCTCTTGAAGGGGAACGTGGTATGCCAAGACTCAAACCACCCTTTCCTGCAGAGAAGGGCTATATGGGGTATCCTACAAATATTAATAATGTCGAAACCCTCGCTAATGTGCCATGGATTATAAAAAATGGTTCTAAGGCCTTTAAAAGTTTTGGAACAGATAAAAGCACCGGAACGAAGGTGTTCGCCCTCACAGGAAAAATAAAAAAAAGGGGGTCTCGTCGAGGTTCCCATGGGCATGCCTTTAAGGGATGTCATCTATAAAATAGGTGGGGGCATCATTGATGATAAGCCTTTCAAGGCCGTACAGCTAGGGGGACCGTCAGGCGGATGTATTCCTGCTCAACTTTTAGACACCCCTATAGATTATGAATCCATTATGCAAACAGGTGCCATTGTTGGTTCTGGAGGCATGGTCGTTATGGATGAAAATACCTGTATGGTGGAAATGGCGCGATTTTTCTTAGATTTTACCTGTAAAGAGTCATGCGGAAAGTGTTCTTACTGCCGCATTGGGACAAAAAAGATGCTTGAAATATTGACTCGAATTGTTGAAGGCGAGGGTCAGGATTCAGATATAGACTTACTTGAAGATCTTAGCTATAAAATTAAAGAAGGGGCACTCTGTGGACTGGGGCAAACTGCTCCCAACCCTGTATTAACAACACTAAAATACTTCAGGGGAGAGTACGAAGCCCATATACATGAAAAAAGATGTCCAGCTTTACAGTGTACAGCGCTTGTAAACTATCGCATTGAAGAAAGTAAATGTATAGGGTGCAGTCTTTGTTCAAGAGTTTGCCCAGTACAGGCTATTAGCGGTAAGGTCAAAGAAGCTCATAGAATTTCTGAAGAAGCATGTATACAATGTGGTGCATGCAAGACCGCATGTCGATTTGATGCGGTTTTAGCAAATTAAGGAGGGAATCATGCCAAGAATACGAGTGAATATAGATGGAAAAGAACTTCTCGCACACGACGGATACACAATTCTCGATGTGGCCAGTCAACATGGTATTGAAATTCCAACCCTTTGTCACAATGATAAGTTAAGGCACTATGGGTCATGCGGAATGTGTGTCGTTGAAATAGAAGGGAGCCCTAGACTCTTTCGAGCCTGCTCCACACAGATAAAAGATGGAATGATCATTAGAACATCTTCCCAGCGGATAAGGGATTCTAGGAAGACCTCACTCGAGCTTATGCTTAGCAATCATAGGGGGGATTGTAAGGCGCCTTGCAAACTTGGGTGTCCCTCAGGTGTGGATGTCCAGGGATATGTTGGTTTGATAGCCAATCGCGAGTATGACAGTGCAATTGAGTGCATCAAAGAGGAGTTGCCCCTGCCAGCATCTATTGGCCGGGTTTGTCCCCATCCCTGTCAATCGGCTTGTCGTCGCAGTCTGGTTGATGAAAGTATTAACATAGCATGGCTCAAGCGATTTGCAGCCGACAAGGATCTAGCCAAAAGTTCACCCTATCAGCCACCCATTGCCAAAGCAACAGGTAAAAAAATTGCTGTGATCGGTGGTGGGCCGTCAGGACTTTCAGCGGCTTATTTTCTAAGAAGAGCAGGTCATGACGTGGCTGTGTATGAAGCCATGCCAGAATTTGGAGGCATGTTGAAGTACGGTATTCCCTTGTATAGATTGCCAAAGGATGTTCTCTTTTCCGAGGTGGATATCATTCAAAAAATGGGTGTTAAACTTTTACCCAACATTAGAATTGGTAAAGACATTACGCTAGACCATATTCGGAATCAGTTTGATGCCGTTTATGTGGCAGTGGGGGCTTGGAAGAGTGCCCTGCTCAATATACCCGGAATAGATAATAAAAATGTATATGGTGGCATTGAGTTCCTAAACAAATTTGCTATTAATAAACCCATTAAAGTGGGACAAAGAATCGCTGTTATTGGCGGTGGCAACACAGCCATGGATGCTTGCAGAACAGCCATTCGACTTGGAGCAAAAGAAGTCTTTGCAATTTATAGAAGAACGAAAGATGACATGCCTGCTGTTGATGTTGAAATTGAAGAAGCCCAAGAAGAAGGTGTCACTTTTAAATTTCTTAGAAATCCAACTGAAATTATTGATAGTCAGGGGCGTGTCAAAGCCATTCGCCTTGAAAAAATGGATATAGGTCCAAGTGATGGAACCGGTAGAACAAATGTTATTGCATCTGGTCAAGAAGAAATTCTGGAAGTTGATTCTGTTATTGTATCCATAGGGCAAAAAATAGATATTGGTGGCCTGGAGTCCCTTCTCGTAAATACGAGAGGCAACATAGATGCTGAGGAGAACACATATAGAACCAATCTTGAAGGCGTATTTGCTGGGGGCGACTGTACTAACAAGGGCGCAAGTATTGCCATTGAAGCCATCGCTGAAGGCAAAAATGCGGCTCGGGTCATAAACACTTATCTTGAAGGCCATTTAAAAGCCTATCACAAACCTTATAGTGTCGTACAAAAGGATGTGTCCTTAGAGCGTTTTAAGGGAATAACAGTGTGCTCGAGTGTGACCATGGGCCATGTTTCACCAGATATTCGAAAACATAATTTTGAAGAAGTGGTTCATGGATATTCTCAAAAAGATGCTCACAGTGAAGCGCATAGATGCTTAGAATGTGGGTGTGGAGACGTTCATGAATGTGATTTAATTAAATATTCTGATGCACACGGCGTCCAGCCAGATCGACTTATGCCTCATGAGCCAGATTTTGATAAAGATAGGTCCCATCCCTTCATACTGAAGGATCAAAACAAATGTATACTCTGTGGAATGTGTGTTCGCATATGTGATGAAGTGATGGACAACAGCGCACTGGGTTTAACAGGTCGAGGCTTTGATACAAAGGTTGAACCAGCCTTTTCAAGGGACTTTAAGAACACAAAATGTATTTCCTGCGGGCAGTGTGTCGGAGTATGTCCTACAGGTGCCCTTCAAGAAAAACTACAAATAGAAAAGTCTGTACCTTTAAAGGCAAAAAGGACTGAAACAGTCTGTAGTCATTGTAATGTTGGCTGTCGTCTTGAGTTGGAATCACAGGGGAATATGTTGCTAAGAGCTCATCCGGTCAATGAAGACGTTACAAGTGAAGGTTTGCTCTGCGCAAAAGGCAAGTTTGGATTTGACGTGATAGAGAGTGAGACAAGAATTACAAGACCCATGATTCGAAAGAGTGGAGAGTTGCAAGAGGTGAGCTATAATGAAGCTTTCCAGTACATTGCTAAGAAGGCCCAGTCGATTAATTTGCTCTATGGATCAGATGCCTTGGGGCTGTCCGTATCAGATCGATATACCAATGAGACCTTGCATCTTATAAAGACTTTAGCAAGTAAAACCCTAAACACAAAACATGTGTATAGCATTAATGCGAAAAAGTCAGGTCTTGAATATGTCCTTGGCTTGAACGCTTCAACAAATGTCTTAAATGAAATTCATCACACCCCTTTTATCCTTTCGGTGGGTTCTCGTGTTATGGAAGATCATACAGTGGCCGGCCTCAAAATAAGGAAATGCATAAAAAATGGAGGGGTTCTACACCTAATTAGTGATAAAACATCTAAATTAGATGAATGGGCACAGTCGAACATTCGGTTAAAAGGTAACATGACCTTGTCCCATGTCTTAAAGGCTATGGTCAAGTACGTTATTGACAACCACGAAGCCCCTGCATCAATAAGGGCAAACGGACTCGACTCACTTAGAAGGTATGTAGAGAAGAGTGATGTAAGCCAGGATGTTGAAAATCTTACAAGAGCCTATATGGATGCATCAAAAGCCATCATTATATTTGACCAAGAGAGTCTTACAGAAGAAGAATCTGCTCTTGTAGCTGGACTTGCCGTATTAACGGGGCATGTTGGGTCGCCACGAAATGGCATTATACAACTTCGGTCAAATGCCAATGCACAAGGCCTTATTGATATGGGTATAAAGCCAGATGCTGGCATGTTATCAAAACTTATGGAGGCTGGTCATATAAAGGGTCTGTTTGTTCTTGGAGAAAACATTGATCCAAATATTGTCAAGGGGATAGAATTTTTAGCTGTACAAGAAACCCATATGACAAGTATTGCTAAGATGGCTGATGTTATTTTGCCAGCCACCATTTTATCGGAATCAAGTGGGACAGTGACTTCTCTTGACAGGCGGATTCAAAGGGTCCAAAAAGCCATTGAACCTATTACTGGGTACCAAACTGGGAAATGATTCAGGCGCTTATGAATGTCTATGATGGACACAGTGCCTTTAAGTCTCATCATGAAATTATGGAGAGCATTGAGAAAGAAATGCCTCACTATCAGGGGTGGTCAAGAAAATCTGGAGATGTATACTGGCCAGTCAAGTCATCAAGAGTCCTATATCAAGAGGCGTTTAGCACAGAATCCGGCTTGGCCAATCTGGACTTTGCTTCTTCTGTTGACAAGCATGTTGACAAGCCACTTGTGAGCGGTTTTAACAACAGCAATCATATAAGCACGTGCTTCCAAGCCTACATTGATAAAAAAATTGGTTGATTCATAGCCTTGAATTTGACACTTTAAGATATAATAGTCTGTAGACCGCCGTTTTTTATTGTAGTGGTCTCTAGGTCTATAATATGTCGATGGCATTAGATCCTGGAAATATAGAATCTAGGAGGCTTTGAAGCAGCTATGATACATCTTCTAAAAGTTTTTTATTATGAAAAATCAGTTCATTGGGGCTTCATTATGGCCATGCTTGTGTGGTTTATGGGGCTTCGTGAACTCTTTGTTGAAAAAATCTTACAAGGCCTCCCTTATATAGCCTTGGTCATTTGCTTTTCAGCTCTCATTATAGATGAGATCGTATTTTTATATGATGGGCAGATGGAAGTGAAAATGAGAAGCTATTTGGATGAAGAAGGGCTTATATTGCCTTGGCATTATGAATCGGATCGTTTAGAATATAGCTTTAAGGCCAAGTGACTGGAAACTTATAAGGGCCTTAAGTCAAGACCCTCAAGTGTATGAATTTGTAGATGATATTGATGAAGCGCTTTCCCGATCAGAATCTAAAAGATGGACTCTTGACCATATGAACTTGGAAAGAACAGCGCTTCGCTGTACCAGAGTCATTGTGGATAAATTTTCGGGGAAAAGCATAGGTGGTCTTGTGATCATAAATGGTCATGAGTTAGAGTACTGGTTCAAACCATCCTTTAGGGGGATAGGGCTTGCTTATGAGGCTGTTAGAGCGTCTATTGATTCTATAGAAGAACACGAGAATCTAGTTCTTTTTGCCAAGTCCTATTTGAAAAATATAAAATCAAGGAAACTCCTTTCGAAAATTGGGTTTGACGAAGTCCCTTCAAACACAAACGAGAAAGAAGAGACTAAAAGTCATTGGGTCTATCATCATGAAAAAAGACGTAACTAAATAGTTGATTTTAATTATGAATGGACCTGCAGATCAAATGCAGGTCTATTTTTATGGTTATATGGGTCAAATGACCCTAATGGTAAAATAACAAATGATATACCAGTTGCTATTTATATCCATTTTCCACTTGTTGACTTATAAAATATGGAATATACTATATAATGTTATATGAGCGACTTGCAATAAAGAACTTGATTTCATATTTTATCCATTTACATCTATAAGATGATACATTTCCTGGTTGAATTCTAAAGGGATAAAAATGATTGGAAATTATGACTTTGTAAACGCTTATGACAGGGAATTAGATACATATAGAGATAAAGATATCGAGGTGTGAGAATTGAATAAGAAGGATTTACCATATCTTGTTGTGAGCATCATGCTATTCATTTTGATGAACACACTGATTGGTGGCAATACATTCCCATTTACAGAAGGCGCAGAGCTTAAAATGGATCCTCATGTGAAAATAGCGCCTTATATGGACCTTGAGTCTGGCCTTTATGGTTATATTGATATTAATGGACAGGTCCTTATAGAACCAAGATTTCGATATGCTGAGGCCTTTAACGAAGGGGTCGCAGTGATTGCTGAATCAGATTCCAAAGGGACGAATTATGGATATATAGATAAAAAAGGGGATATTGTGCTTCCACTCCAATACGATTATGCCAGAACTTTTCATGAGGGTTTGGCATTTGTCAGTTACAAGGGCGAGTTAATAGTCGTTAATAAAGCAGGTGACCCTGCTTTTAAGTTGCCGGAAAATATGGTTGCTGGTGACTATGCAAGCGGACTTGCCCCTATGTATCCTGCGGCTGAATCAAAAAAAGTAAGTGTCACATCTGGGTATATCGACCGAAATGGACAAGTGGTCTTTGAAATGCCACAACTTATTGAGGCAGGCTCATTTTCTCAGGGCCTTGCACCAGTTTGTGTAGAAAACGAGACGAATAGAAAATGGGGCTATATCGATCAGACGGGCCAAATGGTGATTGCACCTAAATATGCTCTTGCAGAACCCTTTGTGGATGATGTGGCTGCTGTAGCAGTCTTTGATGAGGATGGCCACAAAAAATGGGGCTACATAGATAAGAGTGGAGCTTTCATAATCCAGCCTATATTTGACAGTGCATTTTCCTTCAGTGAAAACCTTGCAGTGGTCTTTGTAGATGGTCAGGGATATGGCTATATAGACAGGCATGGTCATTTTGTCATTGGTCCAAATTTTGAAATGGCAACATCGTTTTCAGACGGTTTTGCCACCGTACGTGTTTCAAATACGGAATTTCACTGTATCAATAAAAATGGAGAGGTGCAATTTAAAGTTAAGAACAAGTTGATTTTCAGCTTTAAATAAGTCAAAATATGCCACACTATTATCCAATTTTCAATAGAGGAGTATGCTATAATGACTGTATTGAAGAGAAGGAGTGGGGAAATGGATTTTCAACAGTTTGGTATGACGACTATAAACACAGCCATGATAATGGCTGCAATTTTTATTGCTGCGTGATCGGTTGGCATTAAGAAGAAGGAACGTGGCAGAAAAAATATAAATTTATCTTGGATTTAAAAAAGTGACGCTATGAAGCACATTCCATTCTGGAAGCGTAAAAACAGAAAGCGGTCTTTTGTAGCACTGGGTGTTATTGGTGTATTTATGGTTTGGATAGGCATGAACAATATCCAGGCTTTTTATGAAACTTTGATTATGACCTCTATCGCGGGCGCAATGGTGGTTTATATTCGAAAGTTAGATGATAAAAAAGAAATTGCCCTTTACAATAAAGGAATCCTTCATAAAACTGGGTTTTTGCATTTTGAGGCCATTTCCGATTACACGGTAGAGGCGTCTGATGAGTATGAGAATGCTAAAGCATACTGGTTGCTTGTTGGGAACACACCTCGGGTTCAAGTGCATGTGGCAAGTGAACACACAAAGGCTTTTGAGAAATACTTGAGAAACAGCATTCGGTTGAATCGAATTTAAGGCAAGGCATAATAAAAACTGTTATAATAAACAAAGATTAAGGGATATCAAGTGGATAAATTGACTGATATCCTTTTCATTTTGCTAAAATTTGATATAATACGAATATACGTTCGATGACTGTTAAGGAGCATATCATGGATTTATTTGGAATCATAAAAGAGGAAAGTTTAAAACAAGATGCTCCATTGGCTGAGAGAATGAAACCTCAGACATTGGAGGATTTTGTTGGTCAAACGCATATATTGTCAGAAGGAAAACTTTTAAATCGTTTAATAAAAGCGGATAAAATAAGCTCCATTATATTTTATGGACCACCAGGTACAGGAAAAACAAGTATCGCCAAGGTCATAGCCAACACGACCAAGTCGGCCTTTGAATCTCTCAATGCAGTGACATCAGGTGTTAAGGATCTAAGGCGAGTGGTGGAACTGGCAGAGAGCAATTTAGGCATGTACCAGCAGAGAACCATCCTGTTTTTAGATGAAATACATCGGTTTAATAAAGCCCAGCAGGATGCCCTCTTGCCTCACGTTGAAAAGGGGACATTGATCCTTATTGGCGCAACAACTGAAAATCCCTATTATGAAGTGAACAACGCCCTAATTTCAAGGTCTATGATATTTCGATTAGAAAGGTTAACGACTTCGGAAGTTAAGCACATCACTAAACGGGCTATTGAAGACAGTACTAGAGGGCTTGGAATGTTAGGCGTCACAATTGATGATGATGCCCTTGATTTCATAGCACAAACATCAGCTGGGGATGCTAGAAAAGCACTCAATGCTATTGAACTGGCTGTTCTTTCAACAAAAAAAGTAGATGGGAGACTGCATATAACAACTGGGATTTTGCAGGAATGTGTTCAGCGAAAGGGCTACTTGTATGACAAGGCTGGTGATAGCCATTATGATGTGGTTTCGGCCTTTATTAAGTCTATGAGAGGCTCTGATCCGGATGGTGCCCTACATTACTTGGCCCGAATGATCTATGGCGGGGAAGATCCTAAATTTATTGCAAGACGCATTGTCATTGCAGCATCTGAAGATGTTGGTAATGCTGATCCAAATGCCCTTGTTGTTGCAACTGCAGCGGCCCAGGCCGTTAATATGATCGGTATGCCTGAGGGACGAATTATTTTGGCTCAGGCAACAACCTATGTGGCGAGTGCACCAAAGTCGAATGCAGCTTATGCTGGTATCAACAAGGCCATGACAGATGTGGACAATATTGATATTGGCAGTGTTCCATATTATTTGAAAGATGGAACCAGCTTGGGCATGAGTAAGAAGAGAGAAGACTGGGGGACTATTCTTATAAGTATCCCCATGACTACGATAATAATTATGTGCCACAACAATACTTGCCAGATGAGCTAAAGAACACCAAGTATTACAAGCCTACAAATAACGGCTATGAAGAAAAGATTAATGCATATTTTGAGACCATTCACAAGGTGCACGATAAGCCAACGGAATAAGGTAAAAATCTGTCAGAAATCAAAGGCTGGCAAGTTTAATAAAACAACCAGTGGAAACTATAGAATAGGCAAATGCCTATTCTTTTTTTATAGAAAATTACTATGAACCTTGAAAATACCATCTTCAGAAAGATTTTAATAAGCGGGACGCCCTTAATATAAATATTTTTAATACGAAGCGCATCAGCATTTAAATACTTTATTAGAAATATATAGAAATTGACTTTATACTGTTTTGGAGTTGAGCGTATACATATGTGAAAATGATTGAAAGGCTGGTTAAAATGTTTATACCAAAAGATGAAATGACGCCACGTGAAAGAATGGAAGCTTTTTCAAAAGGAGAGGCTTATGACAGGGTTCCCTGTTGTCCTTTTACAGGAGAGAGCTATGCCAACCACTTTGGCTATGGACTAGATGAATACAATCATAGTCAGGCCATTATTATTGATGTCATCAAGAAGACTTTTGATATGTTTGAACCAGACAATTGCAGTATCGGACCAGGTCTACATGGTATGCCAGAGGCTATGGGGGCAGAGCTGAGTTTCTTTAAAAATGATATTCCAAGAATCAAGACGCCTAGGCTGAAGACATACGACGAAATTGACGCGCTTGAAATTGTCGATCCATATAAGGATGGAAGACTGAATATTTACATTGAGGCCCTCAAAGAAATGCAGGCACTTGTAGGACACAAGGTATGTGTTGGAAATACAATTGGTGGCCCCTTTACAACAGCGGCCATGCTTGTTGGGACAGAACGATTTTTGAAGGATTTAATCAAACAAAAAGAATCCATACATAAACTCTTAAAAATAACAACGGAAAGCACCCTTAGATTTATGGATGCTGTCATGGATCTGGGCATACAACCTGGTATGGCAGACCCGATTGCTTCATCACATTTGATCAGCCCACGTATGTACCGTGAATTTGTATTCCCCTATACCAAAATATGCCAAGATCATATAAAAAGAGGATGGGCAGCGGTGGTGTGCTTCATATTTGTGGAAAGACAAAGCCCATTTGGGACGACATGGTTGCGACAGGCATTGGTGGCTTAAGCCTAGATAATCAGGATGATATTGGTGAACTAAGGACCAAGCATGAGGGGACTGTTACAGTTATTGGCAATGTCGATCCTGTTTCAGTAATGAAGTATGGCAAGAAAGAAGATATATATGAAGCAGTAAAAGTGTGCTGTGATAAGGCGCTTGGAAGCCGTTCGGGTTTTGTTCTGGCAACAGGATGTGACATTCCTATTGGGACACCCCCTGAAAATGTAAAACACATGCTGGATGCAGCAAGAATCTACGGAAATATGAGATAGGATAGGCTCTGGTCAAGTCTATATGGGAGATTAAGAAAGAGGTTCGTATGAATAAGCAAACCCTATTTGAGAGTATTAAAGAAAATCTGATTGAAATGGATGAGGACAAGGTTGTTGAACTTTGTGAGCAGTCGCTTCAAATGAAAGTTCCCCCTCTTGAAACCATAAATGAAGGCCTTATAAAGGGCATGGATGAAGTGTCTAGGCTTTATGAGGAGGAAGAGTATTTTCTTCCTGAAATACTAATGTGTGCAGACGCCATGAATAGTGGTCTGGAAGTGGTACAGCCCCATCTGGACAAGAACACCATGACCCAGCCTCTACGGGTGGTCATTGGTGTTGTAGAAGGAGACACACATGATATTGGGAAAAATTTGGTTCGTATTTTAATGGAAGCTTCAGGGATGGAAGTTCATGATTTGGGTCGGGATGTACCACTTGAAAGCTTTGTTACAAAGGCTGTGGAGATCAAGGCAGATGTCATTGTCATGTCTACACTCATGAGCACGACAATGGATGGCATGAAGAAGGTTATTGCCATGCTTGAAGAAAAAAACATTCGAGACCAATTCAAAGTCTTCATTGGCGGAGGTCCCATCTCTCAGTTTTATGCAGATAAAATTGGTGCAGATGTCTATACAAACGATGCCAGTGAAGCAGTGCGAATGGCAAAGCAGATCGCACTAGAGACTTTAAACAGGAATAAAAGAGAGGTCAATTAAAGTGGACGTACATACCGAAAAGTCAAGACTCCTTAACATACTGAATGGACAAAGCGTAGACAGGCCATCTGTTATATGTCCTGGAGGCATGATGAATGCTGCCGTGACAGAAGTCGTAGAGCCCATTATTAAATCACGTGGTGGAAGGGAAACCACAATATTCATTCCAAAGACATGGTCGAAGCGGCAAGACGTGTTCATGACCAAACTGGTTTTGAAAACTATGGTGTCCCATTTTGTATGACAGCTGAAGTGGAGCCTCTTGGGATTCAAACGGACTATGGTGATGCCTTCATGGAACCCAGAGTCACCCAGTATACGGAACTATCTATTGATGCGATCGTTCGAAAGGGCCGTGTGAATGTCCTTGAATATCCACGAATGAAAGCGGTTGTGGAAGCCATTGATCTATTGAAGAATGAAAGTATACCAGTAATCGGTAATATTACGGGTCATATTAGTACAGCGTCTTCGGCTGTTGACCCCAATGTGTTTTTTAAGTCACTCATAAAAAAACCCATGGACAGCCATGCCTTATTGGATTATATCAATGCCTATCTCATCGAATATGCGAAAGAAATGGTTCGTGCTGGGGCGGATATAATTGCTATTTCAGATCCAACAGCAACGGGAGAAATACTTGGTGAAAGAATGTTTCGAGCCTTTGCACTGCCATACTATAAGGTCTTTTTAGAGGCGCTTCGTCCTTTAGGTATTCCTATTATATTTCATATGTGTGGCAAATCTTCAAATGTTATAGAAGCTATGAATGAAGCAGGGTTTCAGGCGCTTAGCTTTGATTCAGTCGTCAATATGAAAATGGCAAGAGAAAAAGTGAACTGTTGTTTGATGGGCAATGTCAATACACAGGCCCTTAATTTTGAGTCCTGTGAGAAAATTGAATCCCTCGCAAAGACAGCTCTTGAGTCTGGGGTGGATATTGTTTCTCCGGCTTGTGGTCTAGGCATGGGGACTCCAGTTTCCAATATTCGGGCCATGACACAATATGTAAAAGCGTATAGGGGTTAAGACAATGATTCAAGCCACTATCATAAATAAGGATGGTTCACAGGAGCAAGTCTCCTATAAGGCCGATAAAATATTGTTGTCAGAAATTCTGAATATGCAAAGCCACCAGATTGAGACGCCTTGTGGCGGTAGCGGAGTATGCGGAAAATGTGTGGTTTATGCCCAAGGTGACTTATCTAGCCCCAGTCGTCTTGAAGAGGAGCTTGGGCTAATCAGTTTAAATCGCAGGCTGGCATGCACAACTTATGCTATGGGTCAGGTTATAATCAAGCCACTGGAATCAAAAGCAAGGTTTGAGGATGTCCTATATGTACCAGAACCTTTGCCTGAACCTCTGCCTGAACATCTACCAGAAGATACGTGTGATGATTATACGGATGCAAAAGTTGCTCAGGCATGTGTTCCAGGGACAAGGATGGTTAACATAGCCATAGATGTTGGCACGACAGGCGTAAGTGCAGAACTCATTGATGTGGCTCAAAAAAAAGACCATAGGGCGTGCATCCATGCTAAACCCGCAGGCCAGGTATGGTCATGATGTCTTAACACGTATAGGCCATGCCAGAGATCAAAAAAACGGGACAAGAGAACTCAGCCAAGCCATAATTGAAGGCTTAAACCAACTTGTCTTAAAACTTGTTTTAGATCACAAAGAAAAAATCAAAAGACAATGTTAAAAAAGATTTCAAAGAAGAAGAGATTTTCGTGGACAAAATATATGTTGCCGGCAATACAACCATGCAACATTTAATATGTGAAATCAATCCTGAACCGATAGCCATAGCCCCGTATAAACCAGTTTTCCTAGAAGCGAAGAAAAAGGCGTTTACTCCGGATGTAAAAATAAAGACCAGGAGACATATGACCCTATTGCCATCAGCCTCAGCTTATATAGGAGCAGATATTACCGCTGGTATATTTGGAACGGATTTTCATAAACTCAGTCAATATCAAGTTAAAGAGGCCAATAAGAATATCTTGTTTATTGACATTGGAACAAATGGCGAAATCGTCATGAACAGTAGAAATGGACTCTATGCCACATCGACTGCGGCTGGACCAGCCCTTGAAGGCATGAATATTGCTTGTGGAATGCGCGCACAGTCCGGTGCAGTAGATAGATTCTCTATTAATGATGAGGGCCTATTCGAATACACAACTATTGGAAAGTCAGAGGCCACGGGCATATGTGGCAGTGGGCTTATTGATATTGTGGCAGAACTTGTCGACAAGGAAATTGTACTGGAAAACGGACGATTCAATAAGTCAATGGATTTGAAATATAAAAGCAAATTTCAAGATAAAAAGTTCTATATAGGGGAAAATATCTATTTGTCTCAAAAAGATATTAGACAAATTCAATTGGCGAAAGGGGCAATTGCAACTGGCATTGAGCTTCTTTACAAAGCCAGTCACGAGGCAGTGGATGACTGTATAGAGATTATAGTTGCGGGCTCTTTTGGCTATCACTTGTCAGAAAAGAATATTCGAAAAATCGGGCTCATTCCTAAAACTATTAAAGCCCCAGTCAGATTTGTTGGCAATTCCAGTTTGTTGGGAGTGAAGAAAGCCCTTGCACAAGAGGACGGACTGGAAAACATAAAAGAGATTTCTGAGCAAATTAAGCTTGTGGAGTTGTCAAGACGACCGGATTTTCAAGAGGTTTTTATAAGGCAATTGAAGTTTTAGGCCAGTGGGAGGGCGTATGAAGGGTGCATATATTTGCAAATTTGATGGGAGAGAAAGTTTACCGGAAGACTTACTCAAAATCCATCAAATAGACACGAAAGGTATTCACACGGATCTAAATGAAATGTCTAAGTACGCACGATATTTAAAAGAATATAGACAGGATGGCTTTACTAGACTTCCGTTTTGTGTGACTTTAGAGGCGGAAGCTTTGGGGGCTACAATTGTGTTTGAACTAGGGGACAAACAAATTGAGTATGGTCCTAGGATTAAAGCCCACACAATAGAAAGCGCAGAAGATTTACATGTTTTTTGTGCCAAGATAAGTTGGGACTTTCTACTAGACAAAAGACAGTCCTGGCCTGTATCGAAAAAGATGCTCAAAATGGGGTCGTAGCACTGGGAATAACAGGTCCTCTAACTGTATGCAGTGGTCTTATGGATCAAGGCATATTTTACAAGGTGCTCAGAAGAGAACCAGACCTTATTCATTCATTCCTTGATAAAGTGACGGACCACATCATTGCGTTTGCAAGTCATGGGATTGATGCAGGTGCTTCGATTATTTCCTTTGCAGATCCAGTGGGGGCTATGGAAATTATTGGACCTAAACACTACAAAACATATGTCTTCCATACGTTAAGAAAATTCTCCAGGCCTTAATATCCTTAGATTTTGGAGGTGTGGTTCATATTTGCCCTAAAACATCTATGGGTCTTTCGCAAATGGGTGTGGTGAAGTCAACAAGACTTTCTTATGGTGCTCAGAATTATTCATACGGTCTACTTAAACATTTAAAAATGCGAAGAACAAGCATGATCGGATATCGATGCATAAAAGATCGTTCCCTAGAAATTAACAGATCAAATAAAGAAGACGTGGAAGTAAGGTTGCTAGAGTTCTTATAATAATGAAACATGGCATGTCACAGAATTTCTATGACATGCCATACTTTTTTTTCATAAATACTTTTAATCTGTGTTTATGAGATGCACCATTTAAAAATCATGGCTTCTTGAAGGGCATCGGATTCAAGATTCCCCTTTAGAATGTCCACAAGGGCATAGGCGAACAACATGGCTGTGCCTGGACCCTTAGAAGTTAAAATCTTTCCATCTCTCACAACAAGATCATCGTGGATGACCGCGTCGGTTAATTCAGCTTCAAAACCTGGATAGCATATTGCTTTTTTACCCTTTAGAATACCAGCCTTTGCCAAAACCGTGGGTGCAGCACATATGGCCGTGACATATTTTTCAGAATCATAAGCTTGTTTGATGATTTCAAGGAGCCTGTCAGATTTTGCTAGATTACGAGAGCCTGGCATTCCACCCGGCAGAAAAATCATATCAGCAAGTTCAATGTCCACTTCATCCAGTGTTATATCCGCAAGAATGGTGATTCCGTGGGCAGCTTCAACCTCTTTGCTGTTTGAAATTGAAACTGTTTGCACTGTGACATCTGCCCGTCTTAGTATATCAATTACTGAAATAGCTTCTATTTCTTCAAACCCCTGAGCAAGGAAAACATAAACCAAATAAAACACACCTTTCTTAATCCAATTATTAAAAACGCTCCTCTTAGTATTATACGCATAAATTTCCATACAAATCAAAAATAAGAATGACTGTTTCAAACGATTTAAGATAGATTTAAACAGACATAATTTATTCAGTAAAGAAAGATATTGAGTATATATACAGAAATCTAATGAATAAATGACATTTTGTACTTAATTAAGACTAAATCAGTGACCTATGCTGGATGATGCGTTAAAATAGAAAATAAAGGGTAGGAAAGGAATGATTGCTATGAAATCAGTTAGAATATATTTAACCAGACACGGACAAACGAATTATAACCTTGAGGAGAGAATGCAAGGACATATTGACGCTGCGTTAAATTCTGAGGGGATTAAACAAGCTGAGGCACTTGCAAAGCGAATCCAGAATGATCAGATTGACCATATATATTCCAGTCCACTTGTTCGGGCTCATAAAACTGCCCAGCTCATCAACACATACCATGGAATTGAACTAAAGCTTGATGATCGATTAAAAGAAATGGGATTTGGTTCGTGGGAAGGTCAGGTCATTGATGAAATCAAAGAGAATTACTCTGAAAGGGCTTTTCATTTCTGGAAAGAACCTGAGAAGTATGAACCCATAGATGGTGAATCTTTTGAAGGTGTTCAGACCCGGGTTAAATCGTTTCTATCGGACATTCTTAAGGCCCATGGAGGGCAAACCGTATTGGTCGTATGCCACGGCATGCTCATTAGAAATATGCTGTCAGTGTTAAAAAATGAGGACGTATCAACAGTGTGGAAACATCCTCGTATTTACCAGACGTGTTTAACCATTGTTGACTTTGACGGGGTGGACTCAAAATTCGAACTGCTTGCGGACGCCTCGCACTATACATTCTAGAATAGGAAAGCGGTGATGATATGGGACCACTCACAATTTTGTACGCACTCACAAGCTTTGTTTTTGGGATCATTTTAATCGCTGTATTTATGAATTCTAAGCCATTTCGGTGGCGGTATTCAGGTGTGGCTTTTCGCTATAGTTTAGCCCTTTTCCTTATGAGTTTGACTTCAACCCTATGGTTGGTTTATATAACAAGGCAAGGGACAGATTTTGCATCCGGTCTTATAAGTGGACTAATCCAGTGGCCGCTTCTTTATATCTATATCAGTGTGGGAGTAAGATACGCCCGAAAACTGGAACTTCCAGGGGCTCTTTTCTGGAAGAGACTGTCTTTTTATCCCTTTTCAATAGATGAAGACGATGACCGGATGAATAAGGTGCATGGTCTTAATACAACGACGGGCCTCATGTTATATCGTTCGACGATGGTTCCAGAATATCTGGAAATTCAGTCTATGCATTCTGAATTGACGGATAGACTCAATCGCAAGTGGTGGATGAAATTTGACTTAATTGTTGTTCTAGGTGTTCTTATAGCCACCGTCTACACTGTGATTCTCTTTAATATTACTCAACCAGAGGCGTCAAGTATGATTCGTCTCATTCAACAATCCAATCCCAATGGACTTACAAAGGATATGAGCCTTGTGCTCTTGATACTTATCTTTGCAAGGCTGGCAGCGGCTGAAGAAATATTTTTCAGATTATCCGTTCAGACACTCGTGGAGTGGGGTCTGCGGAAAAATAGATATGCTGCCTCAATAGCGGTGGTTTTCTCAAGTGTATTTTGGACGTTGGGCCATGTTGGTGTCTTGGTTCCTGAGTGGGTCAAGATGGCACAAATATTTCCCTTTGGTATAGCCCTTGGTCTGATCTATAGGCGTTATGGCATTGAAGCGGCCATACTGATTCATGTTGTTTTTAATGTGGCTATGATATTTTTGGCACCAGGTTTTGTCTCTTTATAAATTTATATATTAAGATGACTTGTTCCATGTGTAATTTTACTCTTTAAAGGCAATATTTATACCAGGAGGGTTTGCTATGCATGTGAAATGGGATGAGAAATTAGAACTCGGTATAGCTTTTATGGATCAGGAACATAAAGCCATCATTGAAACCATATCCAAATTAATGTCAACGCTTGATTTTAGTCAACCGAATGAAGAAGACGTGGATTCGTTTGAAGCCTTTGAGGAACAAGTTATAGCGCACTTTTATCATGAAGAGTTGCTTATGCGTCAGTATAAGTATCCAGAGTTTGATAGTCACGCTGAAGCGCATAAGAAGATTCTTGATCGAATTGATAGATTTAAAAAGAAGTATTGTCGTACCGGTCTCAATAAGACAGATCTTGAACGGATTCAATCAGAAGTCAAATTTCTTTTCAGAATGCATCTTCTTGAAGAAGACCGTGAGTTAGAAGGGTATGTCCATCAACTTCTTCTGACGAAGAAATAATCTCTTCTGATTAAGAGGTACTAATGAAAAAAATTATAAACAGAAAAAAATCTGCCCTTAAACCAAGTGACTGGTCTAAAGGCAGATTTTTTATTGTGGTTAGTAAAAAGATTCCATCGAAAGTCTTTCGATAAGCTCTTTGTGAACAGGGAAGAGTCCTATGAGTTCATCCCGGTCATAGAGTTTTATATCATCAAAATCGAATCCTGGAGAAACCATAATTCCAAATATGGAATAGCTGTCTTCAACGCGCTCTGCAGCCATGACATAATTTTTTGGAATTCTGACCTGAAGTTTTTCTCCACTTGCGATATCAAGACCCAAGGTTTCTATAAAAAGTTCACCTTCTGGTGAGATCATATAAATTTTCACAGAAGACCCATGATGGAAATACCAAACTTCTTCAGACCGGACACGATGGAAAGCCAAATAGTCTTCTTCTGTTAAAAGAAGATAAATGCTAGACCAAAGTTTTCTTTCTGATGAAGCAACACCAGCAATATCATGACGGAACATGGTCTGCTCCGATTTAAACGAGCTAAAATAGTATCCACCTTCAGGGTGAGGAATCATACCTAATTTTTCAATCCAATAATTTGAATCTTTCACCTGCAACAAGCTCCTTTCAAGTGATACCTGAACTTTATTATAATATTAAAATTTTGAGATAACGTCAAGTTAGGCAAGGTTTACTTTCGTTCATTTCAGTTTTTTTAATAGTCATATTGGCTTTCATTATATGTGTTTGGAAAGAATATGTCTAGGCGCGCACAGTAAATGCGAATTTCATGATTATGAGTGGCTATAAAAGGATATATATGGGATGTTGACTATAGAAAGGGGTGCACTATGCAAAATAAAGTTGTAATGTCGGGAAACCAGGCTGTGAGTCGTGGCTTTTATGAAGCTGGAGGGCGTGTTGCTTCAAGCTATCCAGGGTCACCAACAGTTGGTGTACTGCAAAGTATAAAAGATAATTACCAGGAAATCTATTCTGAGTTTTCAGTGAATGAAAAAGTTGCCCTTGAAGTGGGGATTGGTGCTTCTTTTGCAGGGGCAAGAACAATGGTGAGTATGAAGCACGTTGGCGTTAATGTGGCTGCAGATCCGCTCATGACTTTCACACAGACAAAAATAAATGGTGGTTTTGTCCTTCTCACTGGTGATGATCCAGGCATGGCTTCATCACAAAATGAACAGGACAATAGAATACTGGGGAAATTTGGTCATATGGCTGTTCTTGATCCGGGTAATAGCCAAGAGGCTCTTGATTTTACCAAAGAAGCCTTAGATATGAGTGAAGAATACATAATGCCAGTCATGGTTCGAATTACAAGTCGTGTCTGTCACAGCCGGTCTATTGTTGAACTGGGGGATAGACAGGAAAAAGATGTAGCTGGTTTTCCAGATAAGCCAGAAGACTATGCTATGATTCCGCCTAATACATTTATTAAGCAGTTTGCAATGCAAGAGCGGATAGATAAGTTGACCATTGCAGCCAATGACATGTCTATGAATAGGTATGAGCCATCTCCGTCTGGCCGTGATGATGCCCTTATCGTGACTTCGGGTCTTATGTATTATAATTACAAAGAGCTTGGACTCGATTTTTCTGTTTATAAATTGGGCATGGTCTATCCATTGCCAATAAAAAAGCTCAAAGAACTGAGCAAGAAGTATAAGCGCATTATTGTTGTTGAAGAAATGATGCCATTTATAGAAAATGAATTGAAGATTCATGGTATTGAATGTGAAGGTAAGAAGTATTTCTCATTCACTGGAGAACTCAATACTGAGGATATTGAGGATGGACTCGTGACATCTAAACTTCTTGATGTGCATACATATCCAACCGAGGAAGCTGATGAAACAGTGCCAAGACTGCCAATGTTTTGTGCGGGATGTCCTCATCGCCCTGTTTTCGATGTCCTTAAAAAAGCCAAGGCTGATGTGATTGGGGACATAGGCTGTTATTCCCTTGCATATTTGGAGCCTCTTAATGCAGTTAATTCCATAATTAGCATGGGGGCCAGTATAGGCATTATGAAGGGGATGAGCAAGGCCCTAAAAATGGTGGAAAAGAGAAGCCCCTAGCATGTGTTATAGGTGATGGTACTTTCTTCCACTCCGGCATGACGGGTATGCTCAACATGCTCCATCAAATGGATAAGGACGCAAATATGACTGTCATTATTTTGAACAATGGAACAACAGCTATGACAGGTGGACAAGCAACGGCAGTTACAAAATCCTACTCTGAAATGGGAGATATGGATGTTGATATTCCAAATCTACTAAATGCCATGGGCTTTGACCGTATTAAGGTTGTAGACCAGTTTAAGTATAAAGAGGCAAAGAAGGTTATTGATGAAGAACTGAAGCATGACGGATTTTCTATTGTCATGACCACTAGACCTTGTGCACTTAATTTTAAAATTAAAGAAAAACCATTTTATGTTGATCCAAGCATTTGCATTGGCTGTCGGTCTTGTGTCAAAACAAACTGTCCGCCGATTGCTATGAAGGCATATGAAGGCTATGACAAACTGAAATCTTCAATCAATAAAGACATGTGCGTGGGATGTTCGGTATGCGCTCAAGTTTGTCCGGTTAATGCCATAAAGCCTTATGAAGAGGAGGCCTAATATGACTAATAATATAGTAATTGCAGGCGTTGGAGGACAAGGCCTTGTCCTTACAACGAAACTTATTTGTGATGCGGCTATTCGAGCAGGCCTGGATGTTAAGAGCAATGATGTTATTGGTCTTTCTCAAAGAGGAGGCAAGGTTTGGGGCAGTATTCGCATTGGTGAAGAAGTCTACTCTCCTAATGTGCCACCAAAAGGTGCTGATTTTCTTCTGGCCTTGGAACCTCTTGAAGGTCTACGTTATAAACGTTCTTTAAAAGATTCAGGAAAAATTTTCATGAACAGTGCAGTGGTACCGCCTGTTCCTGTGATTGCGGAAAAAATGAAGTATCCTGAAAACATTGAGAAAACATTGTCAAAGTCTTTCAGTTTGACATCTCTGGATGCCAACCAGAAAGCTGTTGAGCTGGGATCGGTCAAGGTTGCCAATACATTTCTTGTGGGCATGCTGGCAAAATGTCTCAGCATAGATAAAAAAATATGGAAAGAGGCCATTGAAGCCAATGTTCCGAAAAAATTTATTGATATGAATATCCAAGCGTTTGAAATAGGATATGATATGGTTCAAAGCGACTAATTTGAAGGGACCTGGGTGGTGTGAAAACATCATCTGAAATGTTAATAAAAAGTTAAGACAGTCCTTGACAAAGGTTTTCCTGCGTGCTAATATGCATTTAGAAAAGCATACGGATCACTTTTGGTGTGTTACTGTTAAATCAGGCATGAACCTACTGAAGCGCAAGCTCTAGTTGTTCGTGCCTTTTTTTATTCGCAGGATGGCAATAAGAGGTGAAATTGATGACAAATAACACATACAAAATTATACGTGTTCTGAATAACAATGTAGTGCTTGCCAAAAATTATTCCAACAATGCTGAGGCTGTCTTAGTGGGAAAAGGAATCGGTTTCGGAGCAAAAAGTGGTCAGGAAAAAACGATACCTGATGAAGCCATTGAGAAATCCTTTATCACCTATGATGAGAAGCTCAAGCGGGATTACATGGAACTTGTTGAACAAATGGATGAAACCATTTTATCCATGTGTACAGAAATAATTATTATGGCTGAGCGCAGGTTGGGCGAACTGAATTCAAGACTGCATATTGTACTCACCGACCACATTGGTTTTGCTCTTGAGCGCATCAAAGCAGGCATGGAAATATACAATCCCTTCCTCCATGAAATTCAAAATTTATATGAAGAGGAATACCAGGTTGGTCTAATTGCACAGGAAATTATAGAAAAAGAAACAGGGATTACAATTGTTGAAGATGAAGTTGGGTTTATTGCCCTTCACTTAAATGCTGCCCGACAGCATAAGGACGTTAAAGACACCCTTAAAAGCACCCGTCTTATTAAGGATTTGGTTACAATCATAGAGATCAACCTAAATTATAAGGTGGATAGTGATTTAACCTATAGTCGTCTGATACACCATTTAAGGGGCAGTATTGAGAGGGTTGAAAAAGGCCAGTCAGTTAAGAATCCACTTCTTGAAACATTGAGAAAAGAGTTTAAAGATTCTTTTAAAATAGCCGGCAAGGTCAAAGTCAAAATTGAAGATGAACTGGATGTCATCGTCCCAGATGATGAACTTGGGTATATGGCAATACACATCGATAGAATACGGCGGATGTCTAAAACACCGCTCAACAATTAAATTGTTTAACTAAGGTTAAAGTGTGTTACTGATACGATCAGGCATGAGCTTATAACGGTGGATGAAAACCGTTTATTGCTCATGCCTTTTTCAATGGAAATAACTTAAAAAAAACAACTAAATAGAAAAAAATAGATGGAAACAACGACAAGAAATTTATGGCTATGCGCGCAGTCATAATATATAACTCGGATTATTCATGTCATTCACTTGAGGGACCTTATAAAGATTTTTAAGCGAATGACATGAATAATCCGGGGACAGCAATACTATTTTATTCAAGTTATTTTATGAGCTCTTAGGAGGGGAAATTTATGCAAAGTGTATTTGGGAAACTGCAAAAGTAGGTAAAGCTTTAATGCTACCTATCGCTGTCATGCCAGCAGCAGCCATTCTTCTTAGATTGGGTGCAGGCGTACCGGGAATTGAAGGCCTTCTGGCAGATATTATGTTAAAGGCCGGTGCTGGTATTTTTGACAACTTATACTTACTCTTTGGTATTGGTGTGGCACTAGGTCTTGCTAAAGGCAACCATGGTGCAGCAGCTCTAGCAGGCGCCATTGGTGTGCTCGTGTGTAAAAATGTGTATGAAGTGATTAATCCAGATATTAATACTGGTGTTATGGTCGGTATGATCATGGGTGTTATTGCTGGTAGCCTATATAACAAGTATCATGATATTAAACTGCCAGAGTTCTTAGGATTCTTCGGTGGAAAACGATTTGTTCCTATTATTACATCCTTTGTGGCCGTAGGTGTGGGTATTTTATTCGGATATGTATGGCCAGCCATTCAAACGGGTATTGACTCAATAGGTAATGCAGCCATTCAAGCGGGACCTCTAGGCACTTTCTTCTTCGGATTTGGTAATAGACTTCTTATTCCAGTTGGACTTCACCATGTACTGAACTCAATTTTCTGGTTCACATTTGGTTCATTTACAAATGCGGCTGGAGAAGTTGTAAATGGTGACCTTTGGAGATACTTTGCAGGTGATCCAACAGCAGGTATTTATATGGCTGGTTGGTATCCAGTTATGATGTTTGGTCTACCGGCAGCATGTTTTGCAATGTACAGAGCAGCTAAGCCAGAGAACAGAAAAGCTGTAGGTGGTATGCTGTTTTCAATTGCGTTCACATCATTCCTTACAGGTATTACAGAACCAATTGAATTCCTATTTGTATATATTGCACCGGGTCTATACCTTGTACATGCCATTATGTCAGGGGCTGCCCTTGCTATAACACAACTGCTTGGGATTCTACACGGATTTGGTTTCTCGGCAGGCCTAATAGATTATGTTTTAAATATGCACCTTGCAACCAATGGACTTCTTCTTATTCCGCTGGGTCTTGTGTTCTCTGTGATTTACTACATTGTCTTTAAGTTTATGATTGAGAAATTCAACATTGAAACACCAGGTCGTATGGAAGAAATCTCTGACGATGTGGACAATGCCATTGCTGACAAGGGTGTGGCTTCTGTAGCGATTGAGTATTTTAATCTGCTCGGTGGTCATGACAATATTGTTGAAGTGGATTCATGCATTACAAGACTAAGACTGACACTAAAAGACAATTCTCATATTGAAGACGGTCCACTTAAGAAGCTTGGAGCTGCTGGTGTGATCAAACCGAACAGCAAAAATATGCAGGTTGTTGTTGGTACTCATGCTGAACTTATTGCAGAAGAAATGAAAAAAATGCTCGGTTAGAGTCATTGAGATGATAATGGGGAATTTGGATGAGGGGAAACCCTCTCCAGATTCTTCTATCCAGAGACGAAGGTATGTGTCGCCTTTGGATAGAACAATTTGGAGGTTAATATGCAAGAAACCCAGTGCAAAAGGATAACAAACACAACTATAGAAAAAGAAGCCCATTTTTTAGCGGTTAGAGGCTCAAAAATAATACTCAAGGACAAGGTTTTAGCCAACCATGTGGTCGTCTTTTCAGAGACTATATATAACATTCTACCCGAAGAAGAATTTCATGAATGGATTGAGAAAAGACAAGACAATATTGTCATAAATATTATTGATCATAAGGGCTATGTGAGTCCGGGATTTATCGACATCCACGTTCATGGTGCTGGTGGAGCCGATGTTATGGATGGAAGTTTAACATCGCTTCAAAATATATCTAAATGTCTGATTCAATCGGGAACGACAGGCTTTCTAGCGACAACGATGACCATGGATCAGTCACAAATAGTAAAATCTCTTGATATTTTAAAAAAGTGCAATGCAAGAGGAAACAGCCACTTCCCAAGAGTATGGTGCAGAGATTTTAGGTGTCCATCTGGAAGGTCCTTTTATAAGCCAGACTATAAGGGGCGCAAGATGCAAAGAATATCCAAAACCAACAAGCAAGTGGATAAGACCCTACTTAGATATTATTAAAATAATCACTCTGGCACCTGAGATGGATGAAAATTTGCCTTTATTAAGGCAATGAAAAAGAGGGTATTGTTCTAAGTATGGGCCACACAGGATGTGACTTTGAAACAGCTTGTGATGCATATGATGCAGGCGTAGAACATGTGACCCACTGTTTTAATGCAATGACAGGCCTTCACCATAGGAATCCTGGTGCAGTTGGAGCAACATTTGCAAAGCCTTTCACATCTGAGCTTATAACAGATGGCATACATGTTCATAAAGGTTTCATTGAAGCGTTTGTGAATATGAAGTCTAAAGACAAGGTCATTTTTATAACCGATGCTATGAGAGCTAGCTTCTTAGAAGAAGGCACTTATGATTTAGGCGGTCAAAAGGTCATTGTGAAAGATGGTGCACCAAGACTGGAAGATGGCACTTTGGCAGGAAGTGTTCATAGAATGGATAAAGCGCTACTGAATGTAAAAGAGAATTCGAGCTTCGCACTAAGTGAAATAGTAAACATGCTCAGCCTCAATCCAGCAAGACGGCTTGGACTTGAGAAACGAATGGGCAGTATTGATAAAGGCAAGGATGCGAATCTGATACTCCTGTCAAATGACTTGCGTGTTGATGAAGTTATTATAAAGGGCATCCGTAAGTACACAGGAGGCAAATCATGAATATAATTAAAGTAAAAGATTACAGTGAAATGAGTAAAAAGGCAGCCCATCTATTTGTAGGGCAGATTCTTCAAAACCCCAATAGTGTTTTAGGTCTTGCAACAGGATCGACACCAGTGGGATTCTATAAAGAACTTGTGAGGTTTTATAATGAAGGCATGATTGATTTTGAAAACGTAACGTCTTTTAACCTGGATGAGTACTTGAATATAGATCCTGATCACGAGCAAAGTTATGCTAGATTTATGAAGGAGAATCTGTTCCGTTATATCAATATAAAAGAAGGAAATCACTATATTCCTTCTGGTATGGCATCTGATCATGAAGCGGAATGCCTACGCTATGAAGAACTTATTGCAAATGCAGGTGGCATTGATCTTCAAATACTGGGGATTGGTCGTAACGGACATATCGGATTTAATGAGCCAGATATAAAGTTTGAAGCGGTCACCCATGTGGTTCAGCTTGATGAGCAAACCATTAGTGACAATGCAAGATTTTTCAATCATATTGATGATGTGCCAAAGACAGCAATCAGCATGGGCATAAAGACAATTATGCAATCAAGAGGGATTATTCTCCTCGCGTCTGGTCGAGAAAAGGCTGATGCAGTGGCAGGGATGGTGAATGGTAAAATCACCCCTGAGTTGCCGGCTTCTGTGCTTCAACTTCACCCAAATGTCACAGTGATTGTTGATGAGGCTGCTGCTTCTAAAATTGATTATTAATGTTTATAGAAAGTGTGTGGTTAAAGTTCTAATGTATATAGAAGGCCTTATATACGTGTCCTTTGAGTCACACCGATAAAAGACAAGTGAAATGAATGAAATTTATGTGTTCAGTTGGTATATGAATATGATCTGGAAATAAGAAAGGAAACAATTATGTTTGGAATTTTTAAGAAGAAGACATTGACTTTGAAATCACCTCTAGAAGGAGAAATTATTGATATTTCCAATGTGCCTGATGCTGTCTTCTCTCAAAAAATGGTTGGTGATGGGTTTGCAGTAAAGCCATCAAATGGCCTTGTAAAGGCGCCTTGCAAAGGGAAAATTGCACAAATTTTTCCGACGAATCACGCATTTGGACTTGTAACTGATGAAGGCCTTGAAATACTGGTTCACATCGGGATTGACACGGTTGAGCTAAAAGGTGAAGGCTTCACTCGTATGGCACAGGTAGGGGATGAAGTAGAAGAAGGCGATACAATTATTCAAGTGGATCTTGATATTCTAAAGGCACATGATAAATCATCCATAACACCGGTCGTATAACAACACCGGATAAGGTTAAGTCCATTGATGTAAAACTTGGAAGATCAAATATGGAAGCGGCCCTTATTCATTTGACTTAAAGTAAAATATAAATGCTTGTATAAGCGTTGGAAAAAATGAACTGCTAAGCTCTTATCATATATAGGGATTGTTTATTGAGACTAGGAAGGATGAAATCATATGACACAAGTGACTATTAAAAGTAAGAACGGATTGCATGCAAGACCTGCAAGTCTTGTTGTCAATGCTGCAACAAAATTCACCGGTGAAGTTTTTCTTATTAAAGACACCACAAGGGTGAATGCTAAATCGATTATGAATGTTATGGGAATGGGTCTTATGGAAGGCGACACAATCACCATTGAAGCACAGGGCGACAATTCTCAAGCCATTGAAACAGAATTAAAGTCAATTATTGAAGGGGTCGAAGCCTAGTGAGTGTTGTTATAAAAGGACTGGGTGTTTCAGAGGGGCTTGGAATAGGACGTTTGCTCCTTATGAAACCAGAAGTTCAGCCACAAGAAGCTTTTGTAGATAATGTGAAGGTGGAACTTAATAAACTGAGTGACGCCACCTATAAGTCCTTAATAGAATTACAAGCTATTTATAGTGAAAAACTAGAAAAACTAGGTGAGGAAAAAGCCCAAATTTTTCAGGCACATATAATGATTTTAAAAGATCCTGAGTGGATCAAAGACATTGAGGCCAAGATTGAAGCGAAGAAATATGAAGCTCAGTATTCTGTTCACGTGTCAGCTGAGGCTATGGCACAAATGTTTGAGCAAATGGACAATGAGTATTTTAGGGAAAGAGCACACGATATTCGTGATGTGGCCCGAAGAATCATTAGAAACCTAAGGGGCCAAGAAGCCACAGATCTTAGTCAAGCCCCCAAAGGAACCATAGTTGTGGCGCAAGACTTGACACCTTCTGACACGGCTCAACTAAAGCCTGAAAACATAAGTGGAATTGTTACAGCCATTGGAGGTAAGACTTCCCATAGTGCAATAATTGCAAGAACTCTAGGCATACCAGCAGTTATGGGTATAGGAATGAATAACTTTGAAAGTCTAACGAATCAGGCGGATGCCATTATTAATGGTCAAGAAGGGTCCCTTATACTCAACCCAGATGCCAAAGAAAGAGCATGTGCAAAGAGGCTTGTTAAAGAGCTTTCTGCTGAAAAGGAGTCCTTAAAGTCTTTGATTGGACAAAGCACCTATACCAAGAATGAACGACAGGTGGAACTTGCAGCCAATATTGCATCACCAGATGATTTAAAACGAGTGATTGAAAATGATGCCGAAGGTATTGGTCTTTTTAGAAGTGAATTTCTGTTTATGGATAGGAATAGCGCGCCGAGTGAAGAAGATCAATTTAAAGCATATAGAAGCGTTTTGGAAGGTATGAATGACAAACCGGTGATTATACGCACAATGGATATTGGGGGAGATAAAGAAGTTTCTTACTTAAATATGCCCAAAGAGATGAACCCATTTCTTGGTTACCGCGCTATCCGTTACTGTATCAATGAACCGCAGATTTTTAAAATTCAAATGCGCGCTCTACTTCGTGCAGGCCTGTATGGAAACTTAAAAATTATGTTGCCTATGATTTCCTCTGTTCATGAAGTCAGAGCGGTCAAGGAAATTATTGAGGGGGTTAAGGCAGATTTACAGGCAGAAGGCTTACCCTTTAATGATAGTGTGCCCCTTGGTATTATGATAGAAATTCCAGCTGCCGCCATTGCTTCAGATCTTCTAGCAAAAGAAGTGGATTTTTTCAGCATTGGTACAAACGATTTAATTCAGTATACCATTGCTGTTGATAGGATGAATGAATCCATTGCTGACCTTTATACGGCCTATCACCCTGCGGTTCTAAGGTTGATCAAGATGACGATCGAAAATGGCCACAAAGCGGGTATATGGGTTGGCATGTGTGGATCCGTGGCAGGAGATCTAGATTTAATGCCGCTGCTTTTAGGTATGGAGCTTGATGAATTTAGCATGAGTCCGGCCAATATACTAAAAGCTCGAAAGCGCGCCTTAGATATAGACACAGACAGTGTGAAGGATCATCTAGACACAGTGCTTTCCCTAGCAACCTCTGAAGAAGTGGAGTCTTATATGAAAAAGAATTTTCCACGTTAGGTGTTTTTTAAGCAAATATTATGAAGGCACCTTATTAGCCTTTTGAGTCCTACTTATATAATAGTAGGTTTCAAAGCGTGAATGAGAATATATATGGCGCTTAATAGAAAAGAACGTCCAGGTCAATCTGTTGGGATTGATCTGGACGTTCTTTTTATATGTATTAACTAAAGATCTATATTTATAGAATAAAAATTATTAAATATTAACAAACATCATCTTTGGTATGGTAAAACGTAAAACCGAATCTTTTAAATTACCATTACCATGTGTATATAAAATACCATTCATTTCGGTAAAATAGATCTATAATTGCACAAAATGTGTGAAACATGAGATTTTAAAGTCCGATTATGTAAAAAAGTGCAGTCTGTGTACGAACCGTTAAAACCTGTGTTTCCAATGGTGTAAGTCGTTTAGAACATGAAAGAGAATAAATGAAATACATTAGAGTATACAATATATAACTTTTTAAAGTGTATTAAAAAAATGTAACAAAATTAAATTTCGAAAATGGAAATCTATTTCAAGCTATTGAGACTAAAAGGTTTGAGATGTGTCAAATTAAATCGAAAAATTTACCAAAGAGCAATTTAATAAAAAATGAGTTGATTTGTTAGAAAATTCACGGTATTCTTTGATTAAGGGAAATGTGACCTCGAGGTCATGTTGAGTTGAGAAGGAGTCAAAATGCCGAAGAAAACATTTTTGAATTTACCAAATGAAAAACGTGAAAGAATTGAAAATGCAGCAATTGAAGAATTCGCTACATATACCTTTCGCGATGCAAGCATTAATAGAATCATTAGCAGTGTGGGAATAGCAAAAGGGAGCTTTTATCAGTATTTCAATGACAAAAAAGACCTCTATAAACATATTGTAGATCTTTCTGGAAATGTTGAAAATGTCTTATCTGACATCGAAATTAAGCGAAATGCAAGGCGCTGAGTTTTTTCGATATTTTAGAAGCCCTCTATATCACTGGTATTGAGTTTTCAAAAAAGTATACCAAGTTGTCCAAAATAGGAGACGATCTTGTCAAGGATGGAGATCGTGCTTTTAGAGAAGAAATACTTGGTGACAGCCTTAAAAAGAGCAATGAGTTTATAGAAGGATTGTTAATGCATGGTATGAAGCAAGGATCAATCAATCCAGAAATCAATATATCAATGATTTCTTACTTAATAACGACATTCAGCGTTAATCTTAATGAGTATTATATTATGAGCGGTGCCAATGATGAAAACGCCATGACGCTCATTAAAGAGATGCTGAACTTATTAAGAAATGGTATCGAAGTCAAGGAGTGATGGCATGTTAGAAGTCAAAGGACTGTATCATTCATATTCAAACGACAACAATTACGCAATAGAGAATATGAACTTTGAAGTGAAAGAGGGAGAAATCTTTGGGTTTCTTGGACCAAGTGGTGCAGGCAAATCAACAACACAGAGTGTTTTGTTTGGCCTATTGGAACTGCAAAAAGGTGATGTCTCAATTGATGGTAGAAGTATATCTAAACTGGATAACAGCTTCTTTAACCTGATTGGCGTGTGTTTTGAATATGGGAATGTGTATAGAAATTTGACTGGTCTTGAGAACTTAAGATTTTACAGCACAATGTTTGGTGTACAAACACAAGATCCTATGAAACTGCTTCGTATGGTAGGTCTTGAAAAGGCAGCCGATAAAAAGGCTTCAAAATATTCAAAAGGGATGTTGCAAAGACTGGTTTTTGCACGATCTATGTTGAATAATCCTAAAATATGGTTTCTGGATGAACCCACTTCAGGACTAGATCCAGAAACAGCTTCACGAATCAAAACAATTATAAAAGAGAAAAGAGACCAGGGCACAACCATATTCTTAACGACTCATAACATGAACATAGCAGACGAATTGTGTGACCGGGTCGCCTTTATCAATGAAGGTAAGATTATTCTAGTTGATACACCTGAAAACCTCAAATTAAGGTACGGCTCTGACAGTTTGGCTGTAACTTATAAATCAGACAAGGGTGAGAAGAGTCAAAATGAAATCCTATCTATGAAGGATAAGGATGACAAGGAAAAACTTCATGAAATTATCAGAAGGGATAATCTTGTGAAAATTCACTCACAAGAGGCAAGTCTTGAAGAAGTCTTTATTCAGCTTACCGGCAGGGAGTTGGTCTAATGATGAAGCGACTAATTGGATATTTACAAAAGGACTTTCTTTATGCACATAGGAGCTATTGCTTTTATATTGTGGTGGCACTAGCCCTTATATTTGCCTTACTTATAAACTTTGTTATTGCAGAAGATTTTTCCATAAAACCGGAGGTTTATTACAGTGTTTCCTATACAGGCGAATACAGTGTACCTATTGAAGATGCCATAGAAAACATGAAGGTTAATCATACGAACGTTATAGGTGTTGACTCAGAAAGCATAGTCCGTCAACGCGTCAGTGAAATCACAAACAGTATTGGCCTAGTCGTTCATGGACAGTCCGATGAACCTGTTGTAGAATTTGTCATTCATGGATATGAAAATGATGAGATTGTAAACACGCTTATTATTGCAATGAAAGATGAAATTAACACAGCACTTGGATCTAAAAACGATATTGAAGTTAAGACTATAGGAAATAAGGCCAATTATGGGAAAATACCAGCTAATAAGTTTTTACTGCCTCTATTTCTAGTTATGGAACCAACCATGCTCGGTTTTATGCTGGTTGCGTCTCTCATCTATATAGAGAAGTCAGAAGGAACGATAAAGGCTTATGCTGTCACACCTGGTCGGTTGGTTGAGTACTTGCTGTCAAAGGCAATTGTCATGGTTTCTTTAGGGATTGTTGGTGCTCTTGTTATGACCCTTCTGGTTCTGGGCTTAAAAGTGAATTACTTGGCGCTCATAGGACTTATCGGAGTGGGGGCTTTTCTTGCAACAAGTTTTAGGCCTTATTATGACAAGTTTTTTTAGAAACCTTTCTGAATCTATGATATGGATATTGCTCGTCACACTGCTTCTAGGCGTACCACTTATAAGTTACATGGTTCCGAGTTTTGCACCAATTTATATAAGATTGCTTCCTACATATCGATTGGTCTTTGCAGTGAAAGAAGCTGTTTTCCCAACAGGAAACACTAAGATAATTATTGAGACATTTGCCTTGCTTTCAGGGGTGTCAGCAATCTTATTTGCTCTTGCACTGAAAACTTTCAAACGCAACGCACTTGAAAATTAGGAGGCCTTATGAAGAGAGTATTTTCGATTTTTATAAGAGATTTTAAAAGCAGTATCAGGGAGTTTTTGCTCCTATATATGATGGTTGGACCCCTTCTTCTTACCTTTGGGTTTTCCTTATTCATTCCATCTTCAGAAGCAGCAACCTTGCAGTTTGCAGTGGTAGAAGGTATGGATGAAGCCGTTGTGGATCATTTTGAGCGATACGGATCAGTCGAAACGTTCGCGGATATTGAGGACCTTAACAAGAGGATACTGGATATTGACGATGTTGCCGGAATAATCAGAAATGATATGAATGGACTTTCTGTCATTCTGGAAGGCAATGAAGGGCATGATACTGAAACTGTACCGCTAAAAATCATTCAAGAATTTGAGGGGAACTACACAGGGGACATCGAATATGCTGTGTCCAGTGTGGGAGAGACCAAGTCACCACTGCTGATTATTGGTGGTGCAGCACTCATGATGACAGTCATAATTCTTGGTGGAATTGTTGTTGGCTTTAACATCATAGAAGAAAAAGAAGCCAAGACAATTAGTGCATTAAATGTGACACAGATGAATAAGAAAGAATTTGTTATAGGAAAGAGCATTATAGGTTTTTTACTCCCAGTGGTTCAGATTTATATAATGACTTATATACTTAATATCACAGATATAAATTTCTATATGGCCCTTCTGGTGATTGTATCAGGCTCATTCACATCAGCGGTGACAGGGTTTTTAATAGGAGCAATTAGTGAAAATCAAATTGCTGGTGTTTTGAATATGAAGATTATTTATCTTGTGGCTGCTGCATCCATTTTAGGGGCCATGTTGCTTCCAGAGGTCTTGCAAAAAGGTCTGTATATTATACCAACATATTGGATATTCACAGGTTTTAGAGACATTATAACACTGGACATGACATGGGAGACGGCTTGGTTGACTGCAGGCTGGATAATAGGTACCACAACGATAATACTTCTACTCGTTAGAAAGCGAATACAAAAAGGACTGGCCTAACAAAGGCTGAATTAAAGTATAAAGGGGGTGAAATGATGGAAATGCATTGGTGGATAATACTCGGTGTGCTTCTAGTGATAGCCATACCATTTAAACTTAAAATGTATAAGAAGTTGCTTTCAAAAAAAGATCAGCAAGATGATAATTATGAATAAGACCAAACCATTTCAGTAAATTATAACACTTTATTTCTAGCTCTATATATTCTCTTTCAATCTACTAATAATCTATAATGAGCATTTAAAATTATTCAAGCCTTAATGAAAAAAATGCTCTATCTCAAAAATAAAACAAAATTTCGCTTTCGAAAAATATATGTTTTTTTACGCTCATAATGTTAAATAACCCCATAAAAAGCAAAATAAAGAATATCAAAGTATCTAATTAACAGATTCTATTTGAAAATGGAGTGTTTAAATGAAGAAATTGATTACAAGCAATCACGCAGTAGCTGTAGGGGCCTACCATAGTGGTGTTTCTTATGTCAGCGGTTATCCAGGAACACCCTGTACTGAAGTCTTATCAGAACTGAGGCGGTTTAAAGAAGTTGAATGTGAGTGGTCAACCAACGAAAAAGTTGCCCTGGAAGTGGCTATTGGTACATCGCTTGCAGGTTATCGCAGTCTGGTTGTAATGAAAACACTAGGACTTAACGTTGCAGCTGATGCTTTTACCCAGCTTGCGGGCACCCCTCTTAACGGTGGCCTGGTTCTCGTGGTGGCTGATGACATTGGCAGAATTGCAGGCGATGACTATCAGGACTGTAGAAGTTACGGCATCATGGCTCAGGTTCCAGTGATAGAACCTGCCAATAGCCAAGAAGCCTATGACAGCGTTTCATTGGCTTTTCAAATGAGTGAAACATATGAAACACCAGTGATTTTAAGACTAAACGGAATTCTGTGTAAGTCAAAAACCTTGGTGAAATACGCCGCTTGTACTTGGAAGAAACATTACCGCAGACCACATGAAAAAAGTCTTCAAAAGACAGTTGGCAATATAGTGAAGTTTGGATTTCACAATTGTGACAATGAGACGCTAAAGCCATACTGGAAAAATTTTGACGAAGAATGGAAAGCAATAAAGGGACAAGCAGAAACAACGGAGCTCAACCGTGAAACCATTTCAGGGAGTGATATAGGAATTATTGCATCAGGTGTTGCATATGAACACGCAAGAGAAGTCCTTCCACATGTTTCGTATCTAAAGCTGGGACTTGTCTATCCATTGCCGAGAAAGAAAATTGAAAGTTTTGTGAACAAGCATAAGAAAGTATTTATTCTTGAAGATGGACATCCTTTAATTGAAAAGGAAATTAAATCTTATCAACTTCCAGTCATTGGTGTGGAGGCCTTTCCGAGGTTTCCAGAAATGCTCCATTTCACACCGGGTGTCATAGAAGAAAAGATTCTAGGCAAAATGACTGAATCAAGACATCTTGAGGTGCCACTTCGTTTACCGGATAATTGTCCGGGATGTCCCCATCATCTTGTGAATGACGTTATAGAAAAACACAATATTTATACGAGTTCAGGAATTGGCTGTGGCGGTCTAGGAGCACTCCCACATAAAGGTGTCATTGATGTCATTAAGTGTATGGGGTCATCTATTGGCATTGCACATGGGTATAACAAGGCTCTTGATAAAAACAAACAGATGCTGTCCATTATGGGAGATGGAGAATTTTGGCATAGTGGCATAAACAACCTGATCAATATGGTACTCCATGAAAGCACTTCAACAATTGTAATTGAAGACAATATGACAATTGCAATGACTGGGGGACAAGCCACTATTACACCTAAAGACGGTGGTCGTGGTTCTATAGAAGCGGTTTGTAAAGCCATTGGAGTTGAAGACGTTCAGGTGATTAATCCTCGGGTCGAAAACAATCTGGAAAATACCATAAAACTGGCCATGGACTCAGATCAGCTGAGCGTTATTATATCCCGCAGTCCATGTGTATTATTCTAAAAATGATTTGAATAAGGGGGCGTCAATGAAGAAACTTAATATTGTCTTATGTGGGATTGGAGGGCAGGGTACAATCCTAGCCAATGAAGTGATTTCATCCACTTTAATGACAGAATATTCAGACATCAAAGCGACAGATATTATCGGTATTGGGCAAAGAGGCGGATCTGTTCTCTCGCACATCAAAGCAGGTGATTTGGTACACTCCCCACTCATAAAAGAGAGGCAGGCCGACATTCTTATTGCATTTGACAAATATGAGGCTTTAAGGTGGTCGAAATATCTTAGAACGGATGGACTCTTGATCGTGTCAGATTTAGCGGATAGACCCAATGCAGTGGAAATAGGTCTGGATAAAGATATAGATGTTGAAGGAGAGCTCAAAAAACTGCAAGCTGAGATTTTGGTAGTAGGTAGAGTTCATAAGTATATGAATGTAAGCATAATAGGGGCCTTGTCAGGGTTTACAGACCTCTCAAAGGAACAGTGGATAAACACATTAAAAACGACTGTAAAGGCTCATAGCCTTGCAAGTAATTTAGAAGCCTTTGAACTGGGTCGTCATGAGGGGGAAAATTTTATATGGAGGGGCAAACATTGAAACTCTGCAAAAAGAATGTTGTGATCACTGGGGGCAGTCGAGGCATTGGAAAAGGCATTGCCCTATCCATGGCAGATGAAGGGGCAAATATAGTTGTCTTTTATAAAAGCAACCATGAAGAGGCGTCAAAAACAGTAATGGAACTAGAAGCCAAGGGGATAAATGCTTATGCAGTGAGTACAGATGTTAGTGATAGATCATCAGTTAAAGAGGCTGTGAATGAATCCATCAAGCTTCTGGGGTCTATTGATATATTTGTAAACAATGCAGGGATCACAAGGGATAGCATGCTTGAAAACATGGCGACCAACCAGTGGCAGGATGTAATTTCAACAAATTTAAACAGTGTTTATAACTGTTGCAAGCAAGTGGTTGAACACATGATTGAAAATGAAAATGGAAAAATAATCAACATTGCTTCTTTAAGTGGATTTGTTGGGAATATAGGTCAATCCAATTACTCAGCATCCAAAGCGGCACTGATTGGATTCACCAAAAGTTTAGCAGCTGAAGTTGGAAAAAAAGGACTTATTGTCAATGGCATTGCACCTGGAGCCATTGAAACAGATATGCTTTCAGAAGTACCAGAAAAGGTTATTGAAAAAATGAAAAAAACGTGTTCCAATGAAGCGACTTGGAACGCCGGGGGACGTCGGAAATTTAGCCGTATTTTTAGCGAGTGAAGACTCAAATTACATTTGTGGACAGACATTAATTGTTGATGGTGGACTAGGTATATCAATTCTTTAACTATGGAGGGAATCTAATGAAAAATGTTGTAATTAGCGGAACTGGATCTTATGTGCCTGAAGAAATTGTAACCAATATGGACCTGGAAAAATCAGCACCCACAAACAAGGAGTGGGTTGAAAATGTATTAGGCATTCGGGAGAGGCGACGTATTGCCAATGGTGAAGTAACTTCTGATATGGCTGCTAAAGCATCAGAAAGAGCTTTGGAGATGGCTGGTCTGAAAGCGGAAGATATTGACCTAATAATCGTGGCCACCGTAACACCTGACAGGATTGTGCCATCAGTGGCCACGGTTATTCAAAGAAAGATAAATGCCAACAAAGCCACAGCCTATGATGTGAACGCGGCATGTGCAGGTTTCATGTTTGCTTTTATAACAGCAGAACAGTTTATAAAAACTGGATATTTCAAAAATGCCCTAGTGATTGGAGCAGACGCCATGTCCACTATGCTTGATTACAAGGATAGAGGTTGTGTCTTCTTTGGTGATGGCGCAGGGGCTGTTGTCATGACGGCTTCAGAAAAGAAAAAAGGCGTTATTAGCACTTATTTTTCTTCCGATGGAGACAGCAAAGACCAAGTCACACTCTTTGCAGGCAATGCAGAGTTCCCCGTTAACTATGACCTTCTTGATCGACGTAAGAATTATGTTGTTATGCGTGGCAAGGAGGTTGGACAAGTGGCTAGAAGAGTAATCCCGCATGCCTTAGAAGAAGCGCTTAATCGTGCAGGCCTGTCTCCTAAGGAAATTGATTATCTCATTCCACACCAACCAAATATATCTCTCTTAAGAGAATGCGCTAAACAACTAGATATTGATGAGAAAAAGGTGGTTATTACTCTCGATAAATATGCCAACGCTTCAAGCGCAAACATACCTCTGGCTCTAGACCACATACATAGAAACGTTGGATTGAAGGATGGTGAAAAGCTTGCATTTGTCACAATTGGAGCAGGTTGGACTTGGGCATCTGCAGTTGTGGAATGGGGCGCATAGTATGGTCTCGAACACAGCGAAAGTAGCCATTAAGTTATGTGAAGTTTACGATGTTGATTTGATAGAAATGAATTTGCAAGAAATGTTGGATCAAATCTATGATCTCAAAGCAAATATCAATGAAAACACAAAGGTATTGATCAAACCAAATTTGGTTTCGCCACTGACACCAGATAAGGCGGCCACCACACATCCAGCTGTGGTGGAAGCTGTGGTAAGAATTTTAAAAACAAAGGGTGCCAAGAATATTTGGATTGGAGATTCAGGCATCCACGGCACAAGCAAAATTTTTGAAGTGTGTGGCATGAATGACATAGCTCAAAGGTATGATTGTCAAATATGCGATTTCGACAATGAATCCATTGACAATGTTCAAAATCAAGACAATTTTATTTTAAAAAACATACCCTTGACCCGTTTCATTAGAGACTGCGACCTCATCATCAATATGCCTAAAACAAAAATACATCATGCGGTCTTATACACGGGCGCCATAAAAAATTTATACGGAACCATAGTAGGCAAGAATAAAATGAAGCTTCATGCCAATCTGGGAACCAAGGACAATTTTGAAAATGCGCTTCTAGATTTATTCACAACAGTTGCCCCAACAATCAATATAATGGATGGCATTGTGGGCATGGAGGGCAATGGTCCAGCCAATGGAAAACCTGTTCGCTCCAATATGCTTTTAGCCAGCACCAATGGACTCGCCCTTGATATTGTCGCCATGTCTCAAATTGGCATAGGGGTTAAAGATGTGGGTTACATTGAAAAAGGTCTTAAAAGAAAAATGGCGCCGCGACCTTCAGAAATTGAAATCATTGGTGACCAAGTTCCTCTTGTTTCCTATGAAAAGCCCTCTGCCTTTCTGGTTAAGTTAAACGGCTTTGTTGAACGTGTGACGCCAAGTATTTATCAACACATGAAGCCGATCCCTAAATTTGACAAAAACAAATGTGTCCAGTGTGAAATATGTGAAGAAATTTGCCCTGTGGATGCCATTGCAATGGATGGGATGCCAGTGGTAAACAAAAAGGACTGTATAAGTTGTTTCTGTTGTCAAGAAGCCTGTTTCTCAGATGCCATCGTTAGAAGTGACAGTAAAAAGAAAGGGGCCGCACATGCAACTCGCTAATAGAACAGCTCTTATCACTGGAGGCAGTCGCGGTATTGGCAAGGACATTGCCCTCCATTTTGCAAGGGCGGGCGCGGATGTGGTCATCATGTATAAAAGTGATGATGACTCAGCCATTCAACTGACTAAGGAAATTGAGAATATGGGACGAAAAGCCCTCGCCCTCAAAACAGATGTGTCAAGCATTGAAGATGTACTTGAGAAAAAGCAAGTGATCGAAAATGAATTTACATGTGTGGACATACTTGTCAATAATGCAGGCATCCTCCGAGATCATCTTTTTACCAAGATGGAAGACAAACACTGGCATCAGGTTATAGACATTAATCTGACGGGTGTCTATAACTGTACAAGAACATTTCTTGACATGATCTATAAAAGTGATTACGGCAGCATTATCAATATTGCTTCCATTGCAGGCATACATGGAAATGTTGGACAAACAAATTACAGTGCTTCAAAGGCCGGTATTATTGGTTTCACAAAGGCACTCTGTAAAGAAGCCGCCCTTCATGGTGTTCGTGTCAACTGCATAGCACCTGGATTTATAAAAACAGGTATTTGGGATGATATTCCTTCAAAAGTCTATGAGACGGCCCTCAAAAAAATTGCACTCAGGAAAATAGGTGTGCCTGAGGATGTTTCTAAGACAGCTTTATTCTTGGCATCGGATTTATCAAATTATATGACTGGCCAAGTCATTGAAGTGGATGGCGGCATAGGTCTTTCAGTTATTTAGGAGGTTACATGATTATTGATCATATAGGTATTGCCTGTTCTGATGCATCTAAGTTTCTTGAGACATTTGCTGACACGTTAAAGGGCAATAAACACACATCGCAAATTTATTCGGACATGGGCCTTTCATCCACATTGATTGATTTTAACTCAACCAAGTTGGAACTGATGGAACCTATTTCAAATTCCAATATCCTGAAAGGGTTCATAGACAAGCGTGGAGATGGTCTGCATCATATCTCGTTTAAAGTAGAAAACTTACAAACATTCTATGACAAGTTGAATCCTTCTGGAGATGTCTTTCTACATGAAATCAAATGTCTTGAGAAGGAAGACACAATACAAAGATACACATTTTTTTAACTTGAAGTTTTCTAAAGGCATCTTGATTGAACTATTTGATGAGATTCCAAAGAAAAAAGGGGGCCATATGAATAGTCTCAGCGTTGCAGTTGTCGGCACAGGCTTAATGGGCAAAGGGATAGGACATACATTTGCAGCGCATAACTGCAAGGTATATATGTACGGAAGATCACCAAATCACCAAGATAAAATGTATGAATATCTTGACCATGAAGTTGAAAAAAACAGGCTTTCAATAAAAGAACGGCAAGAGATCCTAGACAACATGGAGTTTATGTATATTCCAGAGGATTATCCAGCACTTTGTAAGGTGGATGTGATCATTGAGACCGTAAAAGAAGATAAAACTCTAAAACTTAAGGTGCTTAAAGAGCTGGAATCGCATGCATCCTCCACATGTATCCTTGCAAGCAATACATCGACATATTCCATTACAGAACTTGGTTCTGTTCTCGATAAGCCAGAGCGGTTTTTGGGTTTACACTTTATTTCCCCAGTCCCCCTTATAGACTTGGTTGAAATTATAAGAGGCTACCAAACGACGGATGATTTTGTTGAGAAGGGATCTAAAATAGTTGAAAACATATGCAAGAAGTCATTTGTAGTGAGTGATTCACCAGGCTTTATTATCAATAGGCTCCTTGTTCCATTTCTTAACGAAGCCTCAATCATGATGAGCGAAGGCATTGTCGAGTCACCTGAGGTTCTTGATGAAATTATGAAACGAGCTATGAATTTGAAAAAAGGTCCACTGGAGCTGGCTGACCTTATTGGCCTTGATTCCATTTTCTACAGTATGGAGAGCTTATACTACAACTTCTCTGACTCTAAGTATAGACCCAGTGTTTATCTAAAGAATATGGTGAATGCTGGTCACCTGGGCAGAAAATCAGGCAGAGGATTCTACAACTACGAATAGGAGGCATTATGAAGTACTCATCAATAGGTATTCAAGGCATAGGCTACAATTTGCCCGAAAGAGTGGTTACAAATAAGGATATTGAAAATTACATAGGACTGGAAGAAGAACAAGTCGAGTTTTATACAGGCATTACAGAAAGACGTTGGGCGGATGACACAGAAGCTTTTTCAGATTTTGCTATTAAAGCGGCAAAAGAGGCCATTGAAGACTCAGGTGTGCTTGCAGAAGAAATTCAACTGCTTGTGGTGGCAACTGGATCAGGCGATTTTTACAGCCCTGCACCTGGAGCCCTCATTCAACATGAACTGGGACTGAAAAATGCAATGGTTCTCAATATGAACCAGGCTTGTGCAGCGCCAAATTATGCTTTGGCAACGGCTATGCGTTTTATAATGTGTGGCACTTATGACAAGGCCCTTGTTGTTACAGGAGACTGTACATCAAGGATGCTCGATTCAAAAGAGAACCTATTCATGGGCTTTATTGGGGATGGAGCCAGTGCAGTTGTTCTTGGCAAGCTCAAGGAAGGCAAGACTGGTATACTATCTGAACACTTTGATTCAGATGGCAAGTTCTTTTACGGTTCTGGACTTTTTAACAGAGGGTCCCGTATACCAAGAGAAGAAAATGGTGAGGGTAAGGATTTTTTCGTTACCCAAGGAGAGATTGTGGGCATTCTACTGCCAAAGGTGATCACCTGGTTTAAGGAATCCTTGTATGCCTGTCTTGAAAAGGCGGATATGACTCTAGAAGAAGTGGATTTCTTCTCACCGCATCCAGCGGCCTTATCGCAGATGGAAGCACAGATGGATGCCATCGGTGTGGGGTTAGAAAAACCCATGTGGTGACAGACATGTATGGTCATAGCGGAGCTGGTTCAGCGTTTATTATTTTAAAGGAAGCTGTCAGAGCCAATAAATTAAAGCCAGGAGATCATATTTTCCAATTTGGCAATGCAGCAGGTTTTCAGTGGGCGGGCATGTTAATGAGATGGTGCGACAAGGAAGATTTTCTATAGGAGGACTTAAAGTGGAAAAGAACAAGACCTATACAAACGGTGAGCGTCTATGGCATGTCATAGATTCTATGGTGGAAATGCTTAACGAGGAGTCTGTGCGCAAAGAATACATAAATCCCAACACCTCTTTAAGTGTTGGATACACTATGGCTGATATTGCCTTTGACCATACCATAGAACTAAAGGATGGATTTATAAGTATTAAAGAAGGCTTACAGGATGAAAATCAGGTTGTTATAGACATTAGCAGTCAAGATTTTCATGATCTCAATATGGAAAACTAAACCCGACCCTGGCCCTTGTGCAAAAGCGGATCAAGTTTTTAAAAGGGGACATAAAACAGGTCATACTGGCTGGCAATATGCCAACAATGGTTTATTACAAAGAAGCTTATAACAAAATGGAGGAAGCATAATGATTAGTAATATTTCAAGTAAAGCAAGCTATGGTGTTGGGATCAGAGGCATGGGAAAGTACTTGCCTGAACGTGTGGTTACGAATCATGAACTGGCTGAAAAAATAGATACAACAGATGAATGGATTAAAAAAAGAATAGGCGTCCATGAAAGACGAATTGCTGATGATAGCGAAAATCTTTCATGTATGGCTACAAAAGCTGGACGTATGGCCATAGAAAATTCAGGTTTAAAACCAGAAGATATAGATTTGATAATACTTGCTCGGGTTGATCCTGATCATATTGACCCATCAACATCTTTTAAAGTTCAGCACGACCTTGGATGTATAAATGCCGGTGCTTTCGATGCGGTCATTGGTGGTTGTCCTGGAAGTGTTTACGCCTTGTCCATCGGCGCCAACTTTGTAGCAAGTGGAAGTTGTGAAAATGTCCTTGTAATAGGTGGAGACATAATCAGCCGTAACTTGATCAACTGGGAAGACAGAGCCACTTGCTGCTTCTTTGGAGATGGCACTGGAGCTGCTGTCTTAAGTCGACTTCCAAAAGGCAAGGGCATACAGTCCTTCCTCATGAAGGTGGATGGTTCTAGATATGATGCATGCATTATTCCAGCTGGTGGCCTTGATATGCCAATTCGAAACAACAATGTGGATGATGTTAAAAAACGTTACCTGAATATGGACAATAAAGGGGTCTGGGATTTTGCGACCACAGTTCTTCCACAAAGTCTTGAAGAAGTTGCAGATGCTTCAGGTATTGATGTCAAAGATATTGATTTTGTCATTCCCCACCAGGCAAATATTAATATTATTCGCACCTCCCTTGAAAAAGTGGGTCTTGATATGACTAAAACCCATACCACCATAGAAAAGTATGGCAATACGGGTGGTGCATCTACCCTGATCACACTGACAGAAGCCCTTGAAGAAAACAAGATTAAAAAAGGGGACAAGGTGGCCATGGTTTCATTTGGAGCTGGTTTGGCTTGGTCAGGCATGCTGATGGAATGGTACGACAAAGCAGACTTTATTTAAGGAGGCCAAAGTGGGGAAATACTCAGGGATTGGAATATCAGGCACGGCGTCATATGCACCTAAAAAGCAAATCATGACCCGTTCTGTTATGGATCAATATGGTTTTACAGAAGATTATATAAGTAATATAGGTATCGATAAGATACATGTGTCAGGTGATAGGGAATACCCAACAGACATGGCTATTTATGCAGCTAAGGATGCAATTGCTGATGCAGGCATTGATCCAGCTGACATAGATGTTGTCATATACTCATACGGTGGTTTTCCGGAGTATTTTATGTGGGCTGAATATGCGCGGGTCCAACATGAGATTGGAGCCGTGAATGCGGTCTCGCTTAGATATGACCAGGCCTGCAATGCACAGATTATAGCCCTTGAATATGCAGTTTCTAAAATAAAAGCCGATGACCATATCAACAATATACTCATTGTTTCAGCAGATATGTTTCAAGAGCCTATTGTTGACAGGTGGAAGGCTGCAGATGCATGCATATGGGGGGACGGCGCCAGCGCAGCCGTTGTCAGCCGTGGTGTCACAGACCATGAAATCCTTGAAGTTGTCAACTTAACCGACGGCGAACTGAACCATTTATGGAGAATACCAGTCGGTGGAACGGTTAAGCCACTTAAACCAGAGCATATCGATGAGGGTCTGTTTCGTATAGACCTGAATCGATTTGCTATGGAATATTTGAAAGATGATGAAGAACGGGCAAGGGTATCCAGTCGAATTGTAAGAACCAATATTGAAACATTTGACCGTCTCATGCAGAAAATAGGTAGGGAAAAGGAAGATGTTAATAAAATAGTCACTTACAACGTGGGAAAGTATATCATAGAAAACATTAGTAAAAGTCTAGGCTGTGACCTTGCAGATACATCTTGGATGTATGGCAGTCAGCATGGACATATGGGTCCGGCAGATATTTTTTTCAACTTTGATCAAATGCGTAAAAACAGAAAATTTGATTCAGGGGACCTGGTGGTTTTATTTTAGTGCAGGCACAGGCTTTTCTACAGCCAGTGCGGCCATTCAATTTAAATAAGGGGGACTAGATGGACGCTGTAAGTATTGTATCAACTGGTCGATATGTGCCTGAAAATGTGATTTACACCAAGGATGTTATAGAGTCAGAAAAAATACCCATGAAAACCGTTAGAGAATTGGCCATTGATAAGGTTCATGTGGCGACAGGTGAAGAAGCCACAGACATGGCTATTAAGGCATCGAATATAGCCATAGAAAAGGCTGGTATTGATCCTGAAAAAATTGATGTGGTTGTCTACTCCAATACAATGCCAGATTATTTAAGGTGGTCGGATGCTGCCCGTGTTGCCCATGAAATAGGAGCGGTAAACGCCTACGCCTTTCGAATAGAACAATTTTGCTGTGGGGGCATGGCAGGGCTGGATTTTGCATATAGTAAACTAAAGGTTGATCCGGATACAGAAACCATCCTTGTTGTTTGTGCGGATAAATTTTCAAAACCTCTGATTAACAGGTGGACTTCTGCTTCGGCCAATTATTACGGTGATGGTGCCAGCGCTTGTTTGGTCAAGCGCTCACAAAATGGATTTGAAATTAAGGGCACCCACGCCAAGACAGATGGGTCCTTTAATCACCTGTGGAAAATGCCTGTTGGAGGCCTAAAAGTTCCTGTCACGGCTGACCATGTTAGAAAAAAACTATTTTGCTCAGATAGCCGTGCGTCTGCGGCTGAGTATCTTAGTGATGATACGAAAAGAGATGAGCTTTTCACCATGCTTGGCAAGAACAACAAACTTGTTATGACAGAACTGCTTGACAGACTCAAGGTGGAACAGAAGGCGCTTAGTCATATGGTTCTTTATAATATAGGACGTGACATCATGACCAAAATCATCGACATTATTGGTATGGACTATGATCAAACATCTATGCATATCGCAAAAGACTATGGACATATGGGTCCGACTGATATTGTGTTCAATCTTGACTTGATGCTTGAGAACAATCAGTTTAAAAACGGGGATAAAATAATCTTATTCAGTGCAGGGGCTGGTTTTTCCTGGTCCAGTGCACTTCTTGAATATAAGGGGGCTTAAATATTGAATCAGACAACCTGTGGTATAGTTGGCTATGGCCTGTACATTCCAGAAGGTCGAATGTCAGCCCATGAGCTATCAAAGGTTTCTGGACTGACTGAAGACGTTATTATAGAAAAAATTGGTATTAGAGAAAAAGTGCTTGGGGGAAAAGATGACCACTGCGTGGCCATGGCCATAAAATCAGCAAAAAAGTGTTTAGAGCAAACTGGATTTGATCCTATGGATATAGATCTCATTATATTCAACGGGGAAGAATACAAGGAATACATATGCTGGACGGCGGCCATTAAGGTTCAAAAAGAAATTGGAGCCCTGAATGCATGGGGGTTTGACATATCATACAGATGTTCTTCTACGGTCTTGGGCATAAAGGTGGCCAAGGACATGATGGCATCTAATAATGATATTAAAAATGTGCTTATATGCGGAGCCAATACCATAGGCTACTTGGTTGATCCTACAGATCCCAACTCAACATTTATGTTGCCCCTAACAGTTGGGGCTTGTTCGGTACTCTTGCAAAAGGGACATAATAAAAATCAAGTTCTTGAAACGTTTATTAAAACAGAACCTGTCTTTGCAGACGATGTTGTGGCCAGTCATAATGGAACAAATGACCCGAGGCACCCTAAGAAAAATGGATCTGAAAATCTTTGGACTCTCAAAATGCCAGATTACCAGACGTTTAAAGATAATTTAAAGCTTAAGACAGTACCCGCCTTTTTAGATGTGGCCAGTCGGGCTATGAAGTCCAGTGGTGTTCAATCAAAAGATATAGACTATGTGTCTATGGTTCATATAAAGCGGTCAGCACATAACTATATACTTAGTGAACTAGGCTTTTCTCAAGACCAATCCATATATTTAGACGAGTATGGGCATGTGGGTCACGTTGATAATATCCTGTCTCTGGATTTAGCCTTGAAGGCAGGAAAAATCAAGAACGGAAGCTGTGTCATGATGCTGACAGGTGGACTTGGTTACAGTTTTGCCAGTTTAATAATTAAATGGGGATAATAAAGGGCGTTCAGTATGCTAGTTAAAATAGCGTACTGAACGTTTTTTATTGAAAATATAAGTCTTGATATAAACTCATAAGCTTCATTAATAAACCTCATTATAAGCCACGTTATACAGCAAAGTATTAAAATTATTAACCTTGATCGTTGAATTGGTTTAAAACCCTATAGTCTAATCGAATTGAGACACCTACAGCAATGACAGTCCAGCTTCTTATCCATATGCTCAGACTGCCTAGCAAGTGAATGAAGTTGCAATAAATGCTGCAATAAATAAGGTGTTTGATGCATGGCTTCTGATCTTCTTATGGTCTGCAGATTGGGCATGAAATGACTAGGTTTAATGGTGTAGACAATGTATAATTAAAAGAAGGGAGGGCAGTTATGAAAAGAATTGATGAAAGAGACACAATGTTTGCTAGGATGAATCTTCAGGTGGGGTCTGAAGAGTATTTGGATTACTACAATGAGCATCCACAAAGAAAGCAAAGAGATGACCATATCAGGACCCTGCCGAATATATGCGGTGAAGGGACAATGACTTATAATCCTGTCCATTCTAGGTTTGCAGATGCTGTTTTTAGAATGTTAGGGGACATTAACCCGCTTTCTGAGGGCAAAGAGCAAGCAGAGAAGGTCAAAGTGACGCCAAAAGAAATGACTGAAACCATAAAGAATATGCCAAGTACTATGGAGCGGTTGATGTCGGTATCACAAAAATGAAGCCGGAGTATTACTATACTCTACGCGGACGCAAAACTGAAAACTATAAAGAGCCAGTCGAGGCCAAAGACCACTATGCCATAGTCTTTGCTGTTGAAATGGATCAAGAGATGATCAACAGAGCCCCTCAACTGGAGGAAGTCATAGCGGTTGTTAAAGGGTATATGGATGCGGGTATGATAGGGATGGTTCTCTCTTATATGATAAGAGAACTGGGCTATGAAGCAAGAAACCACATGGATGGCAACTATCTTCTGATTGCACCGCTTGTGGCCCAAGCGGCAGGTCTTGGACAAATTGGCCGAATGGGACTTCTTACATCAAAAGAATACGGGCCAAGGGTTAGACTTGGGGTTGTGACAACGGAAATGGAACTTATTGAAGACGATCCAGAGGACTTCAATTTTGCACAGTTTTGCGAAATTTGTGGAATTTGTTCACGAACTTGTCCTGGTCAAGCCATTCCGAAAGAAAAAAGAAGCATCATTGATGGAGATCTGCGCTGGAAAATCAGTCAGGAAAACTGTTATGAACGCTGGAGATCTTTGGGAACTGACTGTGGCGTTTGTCTTTCGGCTTGTCCCTTTAGCCAAGACTTGAAACTTACAGATATTAAGGATATGGATAGCGAAGAAATGAAAGCCTATTTGAATCAACACAGAGACAAGTATGGCATTCGTAGATACGTCAAAGATCCTCTTGACATTGTGAAAACTGATACATAATTACCAATATGTGATAATTATCAGATAGTTTACAATTTGATATCTTATGGACTAATCGTGATTTTTTTTATGGAATATGTTGGTTAATCATGCTACAATTAGTGAGAATAAAGGAGGAGTTAACATGAAACGCAAAATAGTATCTTTGCTTATGATTCTTGCATTGGTCGTATCTGTAGTCGGTTGTGCACCGAAGCAGACAGCACGCGAGATGTTGGAAGAATCAGTGGCAAAATCAATGGAAATCACATCAGCTGAACAGGATATTAAAATCCACTTCGGTGTTGATTTAGGTGAGAACCCAGATCCAATGATGGAAATGTTTGCATCTATGCTTAAAGATGTGAACGTGGTAATGAATGCTAAGTCGATTATGACAGAAAAGCCTCAAATTGAAATGACGGCTTCTGCAGAACTTAGTGGCATGACATATAATGCTGAGATTTATATGAATGAAGAACAAATGGCTATGAAGATTCCTATGATGGAACCTTACATTGTTCAAGATCTTGTGACAGCAGAAGGTGAATCAGCTGTTATGACACAAGAACAAGCTCAGGAAATCAGTAAGAAGGTTTATGATATTATTCTAGCCAAAGTCACTGATGAAGAACTGGTTCTTGAAGAAGGCGCTACTGTTATGGTAAACGGTGAAGAAGTTAAGGTTAATCAAATCAAACTTTCACTTGATGATGCACGCACAAAGGAAATCTTCAATGAAGCTTTCACTGCTGTTATGAACGATCCAGGTTTCAGAGAAATCATGATCGCATCGCAAAAGAATCAAAATGCCATGATGGGCATTGAACTTACAGATGAAGAAATCAGCGCTCAAATGGATGATATGATGTCAGAGTTTGAAGAAGGCTGGGCAGAAGCGGTTACATACTTCACAATGGATCGTTTTGATATGACATTTGGTCTTGATGATTCCAATCAAATGGTATCATCCGTTATGGCAATGGATATGACGGTAACAGATCCAGATACAGATACGACTGTAAAAGTGAATTTTGAAATGGACTCAACAGCATACAACATTAATGCGATTGATTCTATTTCATTCCCTGAGTTAACAGAAGAGAACAGTGTAACAGCTGACGAACTGGGTACAATGGGATACTAATCAAGTTCTCCAATAGCCCCTGAATACCATACCGGTGCCAGTCGAACACCGGGTCAGGCTATATGAGTTAAAGCGAATGAAAAAAAGAGATCTCCAGTGAGGAGGTCTCTTTTTTTCGTGTGTTTTTATCAAGCCAAGAATGATGCGATGCAAGGAACTTATTAACTCATGGAAATAAAAAGAAGGATAAAAGTGTGTATTTTACAAGTGTGTTACATGTATGAATTGATTTGAGTATAATATTCAATCGTCAGAAAATTTCCACATAGAGCGTATGGAAGTTATACCAGACTTGGGTGAACAATTGTAGGTTTTTGTAGGAATTTGTAGAAAGCTGTGGTGCAAGATCTAAAATTTAAAATGTCTTAACATATTAGGGGGTTGAGACGAAATGCAATTATCTATTGTTCTCATATATGAAAAGGGAGGGTTATATGAAAAAAATGAGTTTAACGACGAAAATCCTAGTGGCTTTGGTTCTAGGTGCTATCGTCGGCATTGTTCTATTCCCAATGAATGATGTGCCATTTGTAAAGAACGTCGTAATCGATTTCTTCTTTGTTCTAGTGGGTAAGGTATTCCTTAACTCAATTAAGATGATGGTTGTGCCTCTAGTGTTTGTATCACTAGTTGTTGGTGCGGCGATGATCGGCGATGTTAGAAAACTTGGTCGTATTGGTTCAAAAACGATTGGTTTCTATCTAATGACAACTGCGATCGCAATTACAATTGCCATCACACTTGCTAACTTAACAAATCCAGGTCTTGTTGGTGGAATCTCTATGGAAGGTGCAGAATTTGCGGCGAAAGAATCTCCAGCCCTTGTTTCTGTACTGTACGATATGGTGCCAACAAATCCAATTTCTTCACTCGCAAACGGTAAAATGCTTCAAATTATAGTGTTTGCACTCTTTGTAGGTACAGCACTTACAATCCAAGGTGACAAGGCAAAATCAGTTTTCACATTCTTTGAGCAACTGAATGATGTGAACCTAAAAATAGTTGAACTTGTTATGAAAGTGGCGCCAATTGGTGTATTCTGTCTGATCGCTAAGACTTTTGCCACTCTAGGTTGGGGTATGTTCGCACCACTTGCTGTATACATGCTTACAGTACTGGGTGCCCTATTGCTTCACGCTGTTGTGACCTATCAAGGTCTGCTTGCGGCGATTACAAAACTTAGCCCAATTCAGTTCTTTAGAAACTTTTCACCAGCTATGGCTGTTGCCTTTTCAACAGCGTCTTCATCTTCAACGCTTCCAATCACAATTGAAACAACAGTTAAGCGTTGTGGTGTTGAAGAAGATATTGCTTCATTCTGTCTACCGCTTGGTGCGACAATCAATATGGATGGTACAGCAATCATGCAAGGTGTTGCGACAGTCTTTATTGCACAGCTCTTTGGTGTTGACTTAACAATCAACCAGTACATGATGGTTATTGTGACGGCAACTCTAGCTTCTGTAGGTACTGCAGGCGTTCCAGGTGTTGGTCTGATCATGCTTTCTATGGTGCTCCAGCAAGTTGGTCTGCCAGTTGAAGGTATTGCTATCATCATGGGTGTTGACCGTATTCTAGATATGAGCCGTACAGCTGTAAACATCACAGGTGATGCAGTATGTACTATGCTTATAGCTCAAGGCGAAGGCGATCTTGATAAGGATATATTCAACGCTAAAAAAGATGCTGCATTCGAAGCAGCTCAAAACAAGGACGCTGCTTAATCATAGCAAAGTCGTAAAATTTTAATCAAAATCCGTTCTATAGTGGGATATTCTCCTATAGAACGGATTTTTTACTTTGGGCACACATAGACAAACATACATAAGGCAGGTATATTCTGGTATAATATCTGGGGAAATCAATTCAGTTTAAATGTGGAGAAAGATAATGAGTGAATTAATAAGACCAAGATTTGAAGCCTATATATCTTTAGATATATCACAGCCCTTAACAGAGATCATTTACGATATACGAGAAAGTTTGGGAGATCGAAAAATGGCTGTAATGCCAGTGGATTTGCCTCTCTTTGGACATTTTGATAACAACATGATTCTTATGAGGCATTTTGATGAGGTTGATGCACTTATAAAAGACGTGCTTGGGGTTTTAAAAAAGCGGTCAACAGACTTAGATATATTGAAATTGAAGGTGGATCAGTTTAGAAGGTTATCAAATGACTTAGTGATTCTAGACATCTATAGGAATCCGTGGATTGACCACTTTATGCAAATCCTCGTTGAAGAGGCTGACCGTAATGGTCTGGAATACATTAGATCGCTGAAGAGTGTTAAGCATTACGCTCAAGGAAATGGTCCTATATCAAAAACCCTCCCTGTATATGTTTGCTGTGACCCAGCCACTTTATGGCATGAAGGTCAAACTGACAACCTTATAGAAAGACTAAACAGTCGTATTGAAAAAATTGAACCCCTAGAGATAAAAAATCTGACTTTTTATCATAAAGAAGCGGTTCCCTTAACACGTATACAGTCCTGGGAAATCCTTTAATTTCAGATCAATAGACAAAAATACAAAAAGAGCCCTGTTAAAGGGCTCTTTGAAGGTGCAGTCATAAAGAAAACTTTATTGACCAGACCTTTGAAGTTTTGCAGTGTGCGCTTAAAGTTGCGATTCCAGTGCAAGACGGAGCTGGTCAGGACAGGATGTGGCCTTTGCACCGCACTGAATGTTCTTAAGGGCATCAATAACCTTTTCGACAGGCATACCTTCAACGAGTTTTGCAATGCCTTGTAGGGAGCCAGGACAGCCCCTATCGAATTTTACATTTTGAACAATGCCATTATCTATTTTGTAGTGAATTTGCTTCGCACAAACCCCAGATGGTGTAAAAGTTTGCATAATAACCTCCAGTTATTTTCTTAAAAAGTGAGAACACTTACAAAATCGAATGCTTCATACATTTATACGATCCATATCCTACAAAATGAAATAGGATAAGGTGATTCGTGTGCTAAGTTGTAAGTGACTTGGTAAACAATCAAATGCTATTTTACTATGGAATATATGAATGTTCAATAATTATAGAGAATAATGAATATAATGTCACAGACATATTAAATTCCTCGATGGGCATCTTAAGATCTTTTTAAGAAATATTAAGACTGTCAAAAGATTGATGGATTATACTATGACCAGCGGACAAGAATTTTACAAATAGTGTGCAGCCTACATATATAAAACTTAAAAGTGGGTTTGAGGGCATGTTCGTTAGTATGTATGGAAGACACAAACTGAGGTGAAGAAATGAATGAACATATATTGGTTGTCGACGATGACCAGGAAATCAGAAAACTTATTCAAATTTATCTAGAAAATGACGGCTATATATGTCACATGGCCAAGGATGGAGCTCAGGCCTTAGAGCTTATAAAATCTCAGCCCATAGAGTTGATGGTCCTTGATGTGATGATGCCTAAAATAGATGGTCTAACGGTCTGCCAAGAGGTTAGAAAAGAAAAAAACATTCCAATCATTATGGTTTCGGCCAAAACCCAAGATACAGATAAAATATATGGCCTTACATCTGGGGCTGATGACTACATGACAAAACCATTTAGTCCCCTTGAGCTTCTTGCCAGAATAAAATCTCAACTTCGCAGGTTTAAAGTTCTAAACAATACTGAGGGCATGAATGCCTCACAAACAGAAATTGCTATTGATGGTCTTTATATCAATACGGCCACCCATGAAGTCAAGGTTAACGGAAAAGCTGTCAAACTCACGCCACGAGAGTTTGATATTTTACTCCTGCTTGCAAAAAACAAGGGTGTGGTCTTTAGCACTGATAAAATATATGAAACCGTCTGGGAAGAAGATCCTTTCGAAACAAGAAACACTGTGATGGTTCATATAAGAAAAATTAGAGAAAAAATTGAAGCCAATCCACGCAGTCCTGAATATGTAAAAACTGTATGGGGGTTGGCTATAAAATATGAATTCTGTTGAAAGAAAGCAAAAGAAACTGGAAAAAGCAAAGAAAAGAGCCAAGATCAAAGCAGCCAAGAAAGCGGCTAACCGCAGAAGGTGGAAAAGAAGGTTCGGTCGAATGGGATCATTCATTGGCCGTCTTTTTTCAGGTGTGAATAATCTGATTGACAGACTGGGAATAAGGAGTAAAATACAGGCCAGTATTTTGGCGCAAATACTACTTAATTTCTTTATTGCTCTTACGGTCGGCGTCATGGTTACAGTGATTAGTTTACGTCTGTCTGTTGAAATACGTGAAGATGTGGAGACGACATATGATAGGGGATACGATGAAATATTTCGCCAGAGCGAAAGACTGTTTGACGATGTGATGGAAGCGGAGAGCATCGATGATTTTTTTGGAATTATGGAAGAATCAAATTTCTTTAGCAGCTTTATGTCTGAACCAGAGATATACATCACAGATACGACAGGGAATGTTCTTTTCAAAAACGACAAGGCAACAGCTGAAAAACTCAATATAATTGATGTTGCTGAAAAGGCTGGTGACGTAAACCTACACGATAGCTACAGCAGTCGTGAACCCCAAGAAGTCTTTCGGGTGTTTAAAATTGATGGACAGAATGGCCCTGAAAAACTTATGATTTATATTTCCTCGCCAAGGGAATATACAATTTACACTTCTGAAATTGTAGGCAATGGGGGCATCTTCCCCTATATTAACGGTCTTGTGGCCTTTATATTTACCTTCATTCTACTTTCGCGCAAAAAGCTTAAAATGGTTACGGAAATATCGGATGCCATGCTTTTTATAGCTGATGGGGATTTAGATTATGAAGTGGAAGAAGATGGATCAGATGAGGTGGCCCTCTTAGCAGAAAATATTAATTTTATGCGCCGTGCTTTGAAACAGGAAAAGGAAGAACAACTCAGAATCGAAAAAACCAAAAGTGAGCTCATCACAAATGTGTCTCATGATTTAAGAACACCCTTGACATCTATTATGGGCTATTTGGGGCTTATAAGAACAGAACAATTTAAAACACACGAGGATATGCTTGAGTATGCTGAGATTGCCTATGCAAAATCTGAAAAACTGAAAATACTCATTGATGACCTCTTTGAATACACAAAGTATGCCAACACAGATATAGAACTTCATTTATCTATGATTTCGATGAATCAATTGGTCCAGCAGATTGTTTCAGAGTATACACCTGTTCTTGAAGACGAAAACCTGGATATAGACCTTCATTTGCCTGAAGAAGACATATTCGTAGAAGTTGATCCTAAAAGAATTGTGAGGGTGTGTGAAAATCTTCTCATGAACGCCGTTAAGTATGCATATAAACCAAGTAGCATCGATATACGTTTAATTGCTGATAAGGATGAAAAAGAAGGGTTTTGCTTGATTTTCGAAAACGACTGTGACATTATGGATGATCGTGATTTGGATAATCTTTTCGAAAGACTTTACAAGGCCGATAAGTCACGCTCTGAAAATGGAAGCGGGCTAGGTCTAGCCATAACAAAGGGCATTGTGGATGCTCATGGTGGTGAGGTCTTTGCAAAACAAGACGGGCATAGAGTAAAAATAGGCTTCAAAATATAAGCATTGCATTATAAACATATTCATTCAAAAGGTTAAAATTTAGAAACAATGTCCTCTATGTAAACGGTTTGTAATCCCTAAAATTAGTAAAAATGATAGACTCAGTATGAGCCGAAAGGAGGCATACATTATGAAAAAACTGATAATTATCCTTGCGCTGACCCTAGTGGTGGCTGCAGGATGTACAAATCAAGAGACAACACAGGAAAATAGCCTGATCGACTCTAATGCAACTGAGACGGGATCGGAAGTAGAGAACACAGATGATACCAGTGCATCAGAAGAGTCTAGTGACGAGGCTGACTTGACTGAAGACAATTCAGATGAGAAGGATGTGGACGAAGAAGCGGCTATTATTCCTCAAAATGAACTGGACAATGCACTGAGCAAGAAGAATTCCATCGACATTAAGGCCACTGAAGCGGAAGTGGAAACAATTTCACTTGAACCAGAAAGTGAAAGTTGGGAACACGTGTGCTTAAACAGTACCTAGACAATGATGAAATCCTTAAAATGACAGTGACTGAACCAACGGACGCTGGGAAAATGACGGGTTTAACAACATACTACTATGACCAGGGTGAACTCTTCTTTGTCGAATCATCATTTGCCAACTATACATTTAAGGGCGGAAAGCTTGTTGTATGGGCTGACGAAAATTACACTATTCTTAACATGTCTGATGAAGACCTGAAAAGAAGACAAGAAGTTCTGGTAGATTATTTAGTCAATTACCTGGAAATGTTCGATATTGACGAAAAGTAAAATGTCTTTTCATTTCGTCATATAATCTATATATGAATAGAAAAACTCAATAATTAATAATGAAAATTACTAAGGGGCTGTCATTGTGACAGCCTTTTTGATTTTTTGAGGTGGCATGAGAGCTTGGTAGGTTTCAGTCCTTATAACCACGGTCAAACATTCCTTTTGATTACCTTGACGCATGGAATACAAGTTGGTATCATTGTATGTGCAAACGGTTGCGCAAATAGTATGAATATGGAGTCGAATATGAATATACAAGCTTTTTACCATCAACCAAAGAGTAATTATAATTTTGCACTTGATGAAAATACCATCGTAATTCGTTTCAGAGCCGGTAAGGGTGATGTGAAGAACATTAGACTTATCTATGGGGACAAATACGCCGTAGGCGGTGACCCAAATGCCGCTGGTGGTGTTGATGAAAACTGGATTAGTGAACACCATTGTGCTGATATGGACCTTGAGCGTTCTGACGAGTTTTACGACTATTATATATACAAAGTTAAGGCAGACAGCATTAATTTTAGACTTTCTTATGTTTTTATTATCGAGGGTTATTCAGAAGAAGGTGAAAAGACCCTATATTATACGGAGTGGGGCCCTCAACATGACCTGGATCCAAAGGAGCTCCACCTGCATTACTTTAACTTTCCCTACCTGAATGAAGTGGACATACATAAAATACCTGAGTGGGTTAAAGATGCAGTCTTTTATCAAATTTTCCCTGAGCGTTTTCACAATGGAAACAGGTCGAATGATCCAGAAAATATTGAGTGTTGGAACACAGGCATTCCTGCGAGAGAAAACTTTTTTGGCGGTGATTTGGAAGGCATAATTGAAAAGGTAGACCACTTAAGTGAATTGGGTGTCAATGCCATTTATATGACCCCTGTTTTCAAATCTACGACCAACCATAAATATGACACAACAGATTACTTCGAAATTGACCCGCATTTTGGGGACAAGGAGACACTTAAGAAGCTGGTGGACATATGCCATGAAAAGAAGATAAAAGTCGTTCTTGACGCCGTATTTAACCACTGTGGCTATATGTTTGACAAGTTTCAGGATGTGGTGGAGAAAGGAAAGGACTCTCCCTACTATGATTGGTTCTACATTAAACAATGGCCTATTGATTTTGATGAAATCACCTATCAGACTTTCGGATTTGAACCCAAAATGCCAAAACTCAACACGGCCAACCCAGAGGTTATTGATTATCTTATAAAAGTTGGACATACTGGATTGAATATGCCGATATTGATGGCTGGAGACTGGATGTGGCCAATGAAATTGACCACGCATTTGGCGAACATTTAGAACAGCAGTCAAGTCTATTAAGCCAGATGCTTATATTGTGGGCGAAATATGGCATAATGCACAGCCATGGCTTATTGGAGACCAGTTTGACGGCTCGATGAACTATCCTTTTACGAGAGCATGCCTACAGTATTTCGCATGGAACAAGGGGACGCCTAAAGAGTTTGCAGATATGATCAACACCAATATTGTACGCTACACGCACCAGGCCAATATTGCCATGCTCAATATTCTTGACAGTCATGACACGCCACGTTTTTTAACTGAGTCTCAAGGCAATAAGACTGCCCTGAAAATGGCAGGCCTTTTCCAAATGACTTTTGAGGGTGCACCAAGCGTCTACTATGGAACTGAGATTGGTATGGAAGGGGCGGGAGACCCTGACTGCAGACGACCAATGCAGTGGGAGAAATCCAAGTGGGATCTGGATATGTTCGACTTCTATAAAAAGATTATCGACATACGTCATTCTGGAACTGAGTTTAGACAAGGTGATTTCCAGTTTGTCTTCCATGATCAGGTTCTGATTTACAGAAAAGTCCATGAGGCATCTCAATCGATTGTCATTATGAATAGGACAGAAGAAGATCATAATATATCTATTCCTTTGACAGCCAATAGACCCGCCTATGATAAAATAAACAAGGGCAATGAGCCAGATCAAGTTTTTGACCTCCTAGGTGGAGGGGCTTATAAAGTGAATGAGGGAAAAGTCACAATGACAGTTAAGTCAAAAGCCATGCATGTATTAAAAGTCAGAGGGGAAAATGCCTAGTTTGACCTATTAAACAATTTACCTCTATCCCTTGATCCACTAGGATTTCATACTTTAACAGAGTACACTTTCGTAAATGTCTATTATCGGTTTGTGATATATTTACAAACCTATAATTTATACTCATAACAATATTGTAATGCTGTGAAAGATGGACTTGTTTATCTCGATAATAGTAATATCAACGCGTATATCCTGTTTTACCTTGACAATATCGGGGGTAAGAATTATCATATATTTATAATAGACTTAAATCGTATTTAATTGAGGTGTATTTATGAGAATAACTCAAGAAGCGGATTACGCAATGCGGATCGTTCTTGCACTAGCCCGTAGAGGTGAAGGCGTGCGCTTAGATGCAAAATCGATTGCAACAGAAGAAAATGTCCCGCAGAGATTTGCACTGAAGATACTCAGAAAGTTGACAAAAGCTGGTGTGGTTAAATCATTTAGAGGTGTTCAAGGTGCTATGCCATTAGTCGAGCGCCAATAGATATTAATATGCACGATGTTATTGTCGCAATTGATGGACCAGTTTACATTAATCGTTGTCTTGAGACACCCGAGTCATGCAATTTGAATAGAACTGAGCACTGCGCTATTCATCATGAGTTAGGAAGAATTCAATCTATGATTAATGACGAAATGGTTAAGGTAGACTTTGAAATGCTTCTAAAGTCGAGTGATAGCTTGACTCAGATCCTGCAAAAGTAATACTTATTCTAGCATCGGTAGCAACAACCGGTGCTTTTGTTTTTTTCAGTATTCATTTAGATTTCGTAATGATAATAAGTCTAAAGTCTTAGATTTTAGGCTTGTTATAGTCATTCGGGCGTGTTTGTTTTTTTCGGGGGAATAGGATTTAATAGTATTTGAGAGGACGTGACACTATGCAAATGAGAAAGTTTGGTAAAACAGGCGAGTCTGTATCATTACTAGGGTTTGGATGTATGCGTTTGCCAATTATTGGCGAGGATACAAAAAACATCGATCAAGACAAGGCTGTTCAGCTCATTCGCAACAGCATAGATTCCGGAGTAACATATATTGATACAGCGTGGGGCTACCATGGAGAAATGAGTGAACCGCTGGTTGCCAAGGCTTTAAAAGACGGATACCGCGAAAAAGTTCATCTAGCGACAAAACTGCCAAGTTGGCTTATCGAAAAAGAAGAAGATATGGACGACTATTTGAATAAGCAGCTTGAAAAGCTTGAAACAGATTACATAGATTTTTATCTGGTACATACTTTAAATGACAAATACTGGACCAATTTAACGAACTTGGGGCTGTTCAAATTCTTGGATAAAATAAAGGCAGATGGTCGTGTCAAGCATATTGGCTTTTCCTTTCATGACAAGTTACCACTTTTTAAAGAAATTGTGGACGCCTATGACTGGTCTTTCTGTCAAATACAGCTAAACTACATTGACACAGACTATCAAGCAGGTCTGGAGGGTCTTCACTATGCAGCTGAAAGAGATTTGGGCATTGTAATAATGGAACCTCTTCGTGGAGGCAATATCGTTAGAAATATTCCTTCTGATATTAAAGATGTCTGGGCGTCATCCAAATGGTCAGACAGAAAACCAGCAGACTGGGCCCTACGCTATGTCATGAATATGCCGGAGGTCCATGTTGTCCTAAGTGGTATGGGAAATGAAAAGGAGCTTAGGGAAAATATTGATACAGCAAAATCAGCTCTTCCAAACCAATTGTCAACAGAAGAACTAGCCACTATTGATGAAGTCTCTAGTATTTACAAAAGTCGGATTCAAGTTAACTGTACCCAGTGTGCTTATTGTATGCCTTGTCCGTTTGGGGTTGAAATCCCTAAAATATTTGGCATGTATAATAACGCGCATATTTTCAATGACCTTGCAGGCCATAAAGTGTTCTATGAGAACTTTATTCGAAAAGAAGGACATGCATCAAACTGTACCCAGTGCGGTGCTTGTGAAAAAGCCTGTCCTCAGCACATAGCTATTATTGACACAATGGAAAAGGTTGTTGAGATCTTTGAGTAAAATGTTTTTCTAAGAGATTAGAAGGGCTAATGCATTGCATAGCAATGATTTATATAGAGAAAAAGAGTATAAACAAGAGGTGATTCAATGAAGTTATTATTTGTACACTATCCTAAATGTGGTACTTGTCGAAAAGCTGCCAACTGGTTAAGCATCAATGAAATTGAAGTCGAGAAAAAACACATTGTTGAGGATGCACCTACATACGAAGAGCTGCAAGAGTGGTATGAAAGATCTGGTTACCCCATCAAGAAATTCTTTAATACGAGTGGTCGACTGTATAGAGAGATGGGTTTAAAAGACAGAATCAAGGAATCCACAGATGAAGAACTTTTACAACTCTTGGCATCTGATGGCATGCTTGTTAAAAGACCGATCCTGGTCTCTGATGATTTCATTCTGGTTGGATTCAAAGAATCGGAATGGCATGACACCTTAAATGGATAATCATATCTCATAAAAAAATAAATCCGCTTTAGTGCCGTACAGTTGGACGGGACTAAAGCGGATTTTTATTGTAGATAAATCATGTAAGAATTATGCTATTTTGAAATTCTTAATTTTCACATCTGATCTCGTGTACAAGTCTATAAAATCCATGTTATCAAGACGAATCAGAGGTCTTTCAGGAGCAAACTTATTAATATATACAATTTCACCGGAGAGACCATTTGAAAGAACAACTTCAGACCCGATATAAAGTCTGTAAATGTTTTTTAGAAAACGATTGACAAGCCCTGGGTGAAGGTGGTTTTTGTAAGAGAGGTCTTTAATGACTTCAACCGCAACAAAAGGGGACTCACTATTTTTATAACTTCGCTCAGTGGTCATTGCGTCATAGACGTCAGCTATGGCGATTATCTGCGCATAGGGATGGATTTGATCCTTCTTGAGTCCAAATGGATACCCGCTTCCATCGAGGCGCTCGTGGTGCTCAATAATCCCTCTAAGAACATCTTTTTCAAAGACATCTTGACTCCTTGCGATCTTGTAGCCAAGTTCAGAATGACGTTTCATGACACTGAACTCATGGGGTTCCAAATCGCCAGGTTTGTTAAGTATATCATCAGGAATTTTACTTTTACCCAAATCGTGAAAAAGACCGGCAAGGGCGATGCTTTGAATATCTTTTTTGCCCAGGCCATTCCACTTGGCAATCATGGCTGAAAGAAGACAGACATGGACACTATGGGTTAAAGAGTATTCATCCTTCAGGTAAAGACGCTTTAACTTAAGTAAGATTCCAGTGTTTTTGGAAACACTGTTAATCAAGTCATCCATTGGTGTTTTGACCTTATCAAGAACCTTCTTATCTAAAAATTGAAAATCGGAAAAAACATGGCGCATCATATCAAGCATTTCACCATAGTTTTCACTAGCCATAAGCATTTCACCAGTTAGCTCTTGGCTTATGGTGTCAACTTCAGTGGTTGGAACATCGTCTTTGATAAAAACGTAAGCCACATTGAGTCTTTCGAAGCCTTCTATCATTTGTTCTGTTATGGTTTCATCGGAATTCGCATAGATTAGTTCAAAATTTCCAATAACAGGCTCAGCAAGGATCATGCCTGCTTTTAAGTCTTCGATCATGACCATTTTCATAAAAATTCTCCACCTTATCCCATAATATTTCCCAATTACTATTTTACTATGTTAAGAGTATAAATGCCATTGAAAATTTTGGATTAGGGTCTTTTAAATACAAGATTATTCTTAATATATCCAATCTGTGTTATAATGTGAGGGTGATTTAAGGGGGCGTTTTAGTGGTTTTCGGGTGGAAGACGTCATTAAAAAACTGTTTTAGGTATTATAAGCATAACTTGTTGGCAATGTTACTAATATCAATATTACTAACAGGATGCGAATTGATATTTATAACCATGTTGCAGCATGCGTACTGGATTGTTCAGTTTTTTCCAGTATACTTGCTTTTTTTCGTGTTCTTATTTCAGTACATATTGCTCATTGGTATAATCAGAATGCATCAGGGTTTCATAGCATATTGTCAAGAGATTGTGAAGTCTGGGCGAATGACTTTTAGATTGGGCCTTGAAAAAACGAAGGGGAGGACTCTTAGGGGGCTAAAATCAAACTTAACGGTCTTTGTTCTTATTCTTCTTCCTAGTCTTGCTTATTTTATAACAATTTTATACATTGATGATTTGATCACACGGGCCTTAACAAGCACAGTGCTCTTGGGCATGATTTATCTACTGCTGACACCCTATCACTTTATTCAAGTTGCAGCATCAAGCGAGTCAAAGCTTGTTAATGACTTAAGAATCAGCACAACCATTACCCGTATGTATTTCAAAGAGACCTTAATATACTCATTCTTAACCATTGGATGGCTTTTTGTGCCACTGCACATTTGGTTAGTCATTGAACAGGGACACATTCATTTTTGTGGCTGTGCACCCGTTTTGCAAGGTATAGCCTTATGTTTGACCATGGTTCGGCCCATATGGGTCATGCTTCAAGTCCAAGTTTATGCCTATGTTAAAAGAACCCAATTTCCCGTTCCAGAAATGGATCCGGATTTAAGGGATCGAAATTTGATTTAAATGTGAAAGTCAGGCAACATGCAACAGCTGATGATGTTTTATAATCTGTCGGCTCTATGCTTGCGCTAATAAAATACAATACATATATCAGGCGTTTGCAAAATTTCAGACCCACATTCTCCTTATTTCATATATAGAATTTATATTTTAAAATATCTATATTTGGCATGACATATGGCATGACGAGAATTAATGAATGAGATTTTGCAAGTCGCTCAAATAATAATATTTAGGGGGCCAACTATGAAATATTGTCCATCGTGTCAGTACGAATATGAAGATCATATTGAATTGTGTAGTGATTGCGGAAAACCGCTTGTATCGGCTGAAGAATTTGAGGCCGTTAAGGACAAGCCGCAAGAAGAAAACCAGACAGGTGCATTTATAAAGCTGGGAGGGTTTGAGTGGCAAATGTTGACTGAACTTGAATCCATGCAACAGGGGGAACAAGTTCGTGAGATTATGAAGCAATTCCAAATTCCTGTGGAACTTCGTGAAGATGGGGAAAAGACCCTTATATATGTACCAAAAGTTCAGTATCAAACTGGTCTTTCTGTCATTCATCAGGTTTTTGCCATGTCTGCTAAAGCTGGCGGTGCCGCAGAAACTTTAGAGCAGGAGTTTGATGAAATGGATTTCGAACTCGAGGATGACGAGCCGAGTGAAAATGATGGCTTTGGAGCAAAACTGATTATGGTTCTAGGCGTTATAGCTGTGGCAGCCATGATTTATGCATTTTTATCTTAGGCGCATTAAAGACAATCATAAGATCAATCTAGACATAAACCCCCTCGAATATAATGATCGAGGGGGTTTTATAAATTGCGTATGAATGGTCCAGGGGTTTATGCCTTGTGGCCTTTAATAAAATCAATAAGCGCATTTTCAAAGTTTTCGTTATCCTTTTGAGTGCGTTTTTTAAATTTACTTGTGTGCTTCTTATGCTTTCTGCGCATTTCCTGGTTCATATGGCGACGATCTAGAAGCAGGTCAATGTTACTAGTTGAGTAGACCATACCGTTTTGATTGATGGCAAGTCCGTGCTTTGACATAACCATGGCCGCCAGTCCATAGTCCTGGGTCACAACAAGATCTCCAGGTGAAAGTCTATTGGCTATATAGTAGTCGGCACTGTCCCTGGACTTATCCACAGTAACAACCTCAACATGTTCAGGATGGGTGTTTTCAATATGGACTGCATGATTTTTCACAACAATCAGTTTCAGACCATACTTTATACCAATTCGTATAGTATTCTTAACAACAGGGCATCCGTCAGCGTCTATGAAAATCTTCAAAATTAGCCTCCATTAAATATCAATTAGCTATGAATCCTCTATTTCTTTTTCTGGGCCATTATCTGGTCATTGAGATCAGAAAGGTACTCAAAGCGTTCCATTTTTTCAAGAAGAGCTTCTTCAATCTCATCCTTCTGGGTGGTGAGTTCGCCTAGGCGAACAAAATCCGTAGATACAGTGGCCATTTCAGCATCAATCTTTGAAAGCTTTGATTCCAGACTTTCGATTTCTTCTTCAATCATTGCAAACTCCCGTTGTTCATTGTATGAGAACTTAACTTTTTTATGACTTGTTGAGTCCTCTTCAGGTCGGGAGACTTTGCTTTTATCCATGGCTGGGGCTTGCTTATTGGTTTCATCTTCCATTTCTTTTTTATAAGCGGCATAATCAGAATAGTTTCCAGTGTGTTCCTGAACATGGCCTCCGCCTGTGAAAGCAAAAATTCTTTGGCAGGTTCTATCAAGAAAGTATCTATCGTGAGAGACTGAAATAACAGCACCACGAAACTCATCCAAGTACATTTCCAAAACCTTTAGGGTATCAATATCCAAATCGTTTGTCGGTTCGTCTAAAATAAGGATATTAGGGGCTTGCATTAGAATGCTTAGTAAATAGAGTCTGCGTTTTTCGCCACCGGAAAGTCGGTTGATATAGGTCCACTGCAAGTCCTTGTCAAAGAGGAAGCGTTCCATCATTTGTCCGGCTGTGATTTTTGTTCCATCTGAAGTTGTAACGTTCTCTCCAAACTCTCGAATGAACTCTATAGCCCGCATGGATTCATCAAGGGCTTCTGATTCCTGTGAGAAATATCCGATTTTAACCGTTGAACCGATGTCTATACTTCCTGAATCAGGTTTTAGTTTCCCTGTGATGAGATTAAGCAAGGTGGATTTGCCGGCACCATTTTTTCCAACGATGCCTATGCGATCATCGGGCAGTAGGGTGTATGAAAAGTCATCAATAATTTTTTTTATCATCAAATGATTTACATATGTTTTGAAGCTCAATGACTTTTTTACCCAGGCGGGAGTGAGCCACTGAAATTTCCACTTCGCCATCCTGTCGAAGGTAACTTTCTTCTTGCAGGGATTCGAAACGCTGTATTCTAGCCTTTTGCTAGTGGAACGAGCTTTAGCCCCACGCTTAATCCATGCCAACTCTTGACGGTATAGATTTTGTCGTTTTCTTTCCATGGACTCAGCCATTTGCTGACGTTCAATTTTCTTCTCAACAAAGAGGGTGTAGTTGCCATCATAAGAAAAGAGGTCGCCATGATCCAGCTCAATGGTCTTATTTGAAACATTGTCAAGGAAGTACCTGTCATGGGTGATCATGATAAGGGCGCCCTTTCTTTGTTTTAAATAGCTTTCCATCCAGTCTATGGTTTCATTGTCCATGTGGTTTGTTGGTTCATCGAGAATAAGAAGATCACATGGGGTGATAAGGGCTTGGGCCAAGGCCACCCTTTTTTCTGACCACCACTGAGGGTTCCAATCTTGGCTTTGAAATCATGAACGCCAAGTTTTGTCAGGACCATTTTAACCTGACTTTCAAGTTCCCAGGCATTTTTAGCATTCATTTTATTCATAAGATCAAGTTGCTTGTCTATAAGTGTCTTGTCATCAGGCGTTTTTTCAAGATCCTCCGTCACGGTTTCGTAGTCTCTTACAAGCTGGAGTATATCAGAGTCACCTTGGAAGACCTGTTCAATAACTGTGGCGTCAAGATCAAAGTCTGGTGACTGGGACAGATAGCCAATGCGTATGTTTTTCATGGTCAGAATTTGCCCTGTATCAGGGTATTCAACGCCAGCAATGATTTTGAGTAAAGTTGACTTTCCAGTGCCATTGACGCCTATGAGTCCAATTTTATCTGTGTCATTAATGCTAAAATTTATATCGTCAAAAAGTGTTTTATCACTATATGATTTGGCAATGTTCTCTAATGTTAATACGTGCATGTTATCATCCTTTCTTTACATGAAGCGCTTGTAAGTCGCTCATACTAAACCATTTTAACATAATTCACAGTTCTTCAAAGAAAATTAGCATACATATACTATGATTTGTAAAGTTAAGCAGGAAACATGACATATGTCATGCTGTGATTTATGTGACTCTGCTAGACTTTAATTATAGTAAGACATGAGACGATAAGTGCTCAAAAGGATGCAGAGCCCTTATAAGGCTTCATAGAAATGAGGAGATGTAATGTATAAAGGTTCAGCAATAATAGTTGGTATGCTCATTGCCTTTATGGTTTTTTTAAACGGAACACTGAACGCCTACTTGGATGGATTCGTTTCAGGCTTTCTAATTCATATTGTGGGTATTCTCTCGGTTGGATTGATTCTTCTTCTTCGCCAAGAGACATGGAGAATTAACAGGTCCTTGCCCAAAAAGCTCTTGGTGGGCGGTCTATTTGGTGTGTTGCTCATTCTCTTTAACAGTTACTGCTTTGTTCAAATAGGCGCAACAATGACTCTGACCTTAGGTCTTTTTGGACAAATGATATTTTCTGCAATAGTGGACCATTTCGGCCTCTTTGGAATGAAGCAGACCAAAATGAACCCCAAAAAAAATAATTGGATTCTCGATTGTTTCCATGGGCATTGTCTTGATGACTGTAACGGGCTAAGAATACAAGGAGGAAGACTATGTTTTCAATTTTTCTGGCAACCATCAGTGGCGTGTTTGTTATTCTTTCAATGATAACCAACGCCAACCTTGCAAAACGTGTGGGTATATTTCAAAGTGCCCTGGTCAATTATATAGCAGGCCTTAGCGGTATTGGTCTATTGATGCTGGCCTTTGGTGATATGAGCTTGCTTCAAGCGGACACTTTATCGGTCATACCACTCTGGGCTTACGGGGGCGGTTTCGTAGGCGCTCTTATAGTTGCAAGTTCCAATGTGGTTATTCCTAAAATTCCAGCCGTGTATGCAACACTCCTATTCTTCATTGGACAGATCATAGCAGGACTCTCAATTGATTACTTTCAATTCGGAACTGTGGATAAAATGAAGTTTATTGGGGGGGCTTTGGTGCTTATGGGTATGGCCTACAATATATATATTGATAAAATGGATGAAAAAGAAATAGAGCCCCCTATTAAAGCAACTGTTATGCATGAAGCATAGGCAGTTGTTTTTTTATGCAAAATTCACTGTATGTATCATGGGATAAAATGTCGAATAGGTTTGACTGCGACGAAACAAGTTGTCTGACAGACTAAAATATATGGTCTGCCGGACTAGATAACTTAACCGTTTGGGCATATCGTAACCAATGCGGTTTGATGGAATTCGAAGAAAAAGTATAAAATTACACAAATAGACCGTGAAATGACACAAACGGATGATTATTTAATTGACTGTGTATTTAAACGATGGTACAATCATTACACAAAAGTAACATATGTCCAATTAGGTTCCATTACAAATCATATAAATGACAGTTAAGGGAATATATATATATAAAGGGGACAAAAAACTATGGAAGACAAGAAAGTTAAAATTAGAAGGGTACTTGATGACTTCTTAGAGGAAGTGCTCACCTGTTCAGAAAAAGAGAATTGTATTGATTATTTTAGGATCGAAATTAATAATCATAAGGGCAAGCTTCAAATGGATTTCCAAATACGAAAACGCGATCAAGCTTATTAATTTACATATTGGTGGTCTTACCAGAACACTGGCAGACACGATTGTACACAAGTACAGGGTGTCTGTTTTTTGTTGCTTGAAAACAGTAAAGGAGTTGTTTATGAGAAAAAGTCTATACAATCTTGTCTATGAACTGGGTGATGGAGAGTATTTGATTATGAATGGTTGTACAGGAGCCATAGATGAAGTTGGGCCAGAAATTGCTGACTTGATTAATCCGGAAGAAAAGGATGACTTTATTCTAACAGATAGACTAAGTAAAATCCCTCCCGAATACAAACAAGCGCTTATTGATAGAGGTTACATCACTGAGAAGAGTCTTGAAGAAGAAGTGGACGGATTTAAGAAAGTGGCAAATGCATTCAAAGAAATAGAAACAAAGACCATGCATATTACCATTATGCCGACCTACAACTGTAATTATAGATGTCCATACTGTTATGAGATCAACCTTCATAGTAAGGGACAGGGTTTTATGGAGCGGGTGATTCATGAAAGTGATATTCAAAAGATATTTGAAGTTATAGACAGCCTTCATAACCGGGGTCAGAAAATCCAGGAGATTAATCTATATGGTGGTGAGCCCTCCTAGAAGAAAATAGGGACATAATCGACATCATAGTTGAAAAAGCTCAGAAAAGAAACCTAAAAGTTCTTGCAGTTACTAATGGTTATGACCTGGATGTCTTTAAAAAGCATATTGGTCCAAATGGCATAGTAGAATTTCAGCTCACACTGGATGGTAAAAAAAGAGACCCACAATAAGCGCAGGAAACATAAAGATAAAACCGACACTTATGCTCAAACAATCAAGGCTGTTGATGAAATTCTCAGTAAAGGGGCCATATGTAATCTAAGATCCAATATAGATCATGAAAACATTCATGAGATCCCCCATATATTAAAAATTATAGAGGGCAACGGCTGGGATAAGAACAAGAATTTTAGAAACTATTTCAAAGCGGTTCACGGGTGTTATAGCACTCATGAAAGTCCCCTGAGAGATAGTGATATATCTAAATATCTCTTTGAACTGAGAAAATCCAGTCACGGGAAAATGCAAAATGACAAAGCAGATATTAGAAATCTTGTCAAACCAGAGATTACAGGTGTGGCTTCAGAGTTAATAGGACGTTTTGAATATGCTCTAAAAACTGGGGATTATGCCATGTTCAAATCATCATATTGCGGGGCAGTCAACGGCATGCTTGTCTTCGATCCTTACGGTGATGTCTATCCGTGTTGGGATACGGTGGGCAAGAAGAATCAAGTGATTGGTCGTTTGACAGAAAGCGGTCTAAACCTTAATGAGAATTATAAAAATTGGCAGACGCGCCAGCCACAAAATATTGATAAGTGCAGCCGGTGCCCTTATGCACTTTATTGCGGAGGAGGCTGTCCAGCCCATGCTGAAGTCACAGAAAATGATATTAACGCCCCGTATTGTGATGCTTTTAAAGAAGTTTTTGATCAAGTGATACCAGCAACTTATACAGCTTTTAAAAATAGATAGTAATTAAGTATGGGTGTTCTATAGAAACGAAATAAACGAAAAACAAAAAATGAAAAAACAAAAACAAAAGGACCATGATAAGGTTTATACATATAAAGGAGGACTTAATATGAAGTCAGTAAACAAATCAATCGAAATCGCAAAAGTGGACGAAAGACTCATGGTAGAACTTGAGGGCCGTAAAGAAATGTCTAATAAAATTTTCTGCTTGTGCAGCCAATGCAGTGGCTAATGCATGCGGTGGACAAAAGTAATACTGTAGCAAACAACTAAGCAAACTCAACCAAATAAGATTTAAAGTTATTCGTTTCTATATTCACTATATATCAGGAGGTCTTTATGCAAAGATTAGACAGTGATGTTTCTAGACTAATAGAAGTATTTGAAAGCGATACCCTAAAGCATATTATTGCCACTCATAAAAGTTTGGTTAAAAAGCGTGAGCAAGACCTAAACACCTGGAAGGCATCATATCCTCATGTGAATGATTATGATGTCAAAGAACTTCACTATTATATACCTACGTTTACTTAATAGCCAATAGCTTTGGTTTTTTAGATAATGATACCTTGATGACTGTTTCAGAAATAGCGACGAAAATCATTGAGCCTTTTCGACATTTTCTGAATGTCCACTATGAAGGCGAGAAAGACACCGCAACAGAGAAGGCCTTCGTTTTAAATCAACAGCAAATAAAGGGATTGATGGCTCTTGAGAAAATACTTGATAAAAAAGCCATGAGTATATTTTGGGAGAGCTTGATAAATACACAAGTCAAATGATTGAAGGATTCCATTTGGCGAATGCAAGAAAAGGGAAATTAACACAAGCATATGACGATGAATCTTTTAACAAAATTGCTATCGGTCTCAATGCATACTCAAAAATTATAATACCGATTATTGCAGGGCTTACAGGAAAGTACGAAAAAATGACCCCAATAGAAAAAGCTCTTGACCACTATTTTATAGCGCACAAGATATTTCTTGATTTGAAATGTTGGAAAAGAGATTTGAAGCATGGTCGTTATACAAGAATACTGACTGAGGTCATTTTAGATAATAAAGATATATTTGATGAAGTGGATCGGATTCACGAGAAGGACATTATGAAAGTCCTTTATACAAATGGATATGACGAAAAGCACCTCTTAAAAGCAAATTGTGTTATTGAATGTGCCTTGTTTGAAACAGCTGGTAATGAACCCTGTCAGAGGGCTCTGAGGTCTTTTCAAAACCGAGTCAATTTACTTCTTTATGATTTTAGAACCTTAAAGGGGGTCAATAAAAGGACTTACACTGTGGCTGGTGACAAGGGATCAGGGGCTGTTGGTATTGACGCTTCTATAAAAGGGGCATCTCATTGGCTATTTGATCAAGCGAGGCGGCAGTATCCCGAATTGACACATTGGGGGACTTTCCTTCACCATTATGGATTCACGGCCAAAGAACAGGTCATACCAGGCAATGTGTATTATAGAACATATATGCTAAATACCCTTGAGGGCTTATCAGAGTTAAATGCCTTTGAAGCACCAGATGATATGACTCATATATTCAATAAGGAAAGGCAATATGTTTTTGAAAGCAAACATGCCTATTCTGAATATGGATGGGGGCATTTTCCTATGTCACCTGAAATCCCACCAGACATTGGAACCCTAGCAGAAGTAATTTATTGTGCGTTAAAAGCGGGAGATCGTGAAGTTTTGAAATTAGCTCAAGAGGTTATTGATTTTATTCTTACGAACAATAGACGCTCAGATGGTGCCATACTAAGCTGGATAACCAATAAGAAGAAGGACGAATTTTTAAGAAATTCTAAGAGTGTGCACTGCATCTATATTCGTATGTTGCTTAAGCGCATATATAAAAAGCCTATTGTGGTGACTGTTGCGTCCTTTTTAGAGGCTCTTTATCAACTTGATGACAAGACCTATAAAGAGGTTATTGAAGCGGGATATGCTTGGATTATGAGCCAGCAAAATGAGGACGGATACTGGAAGTATCATTATTATACAGGTCAAATGATGGGCGTTTCCAAAATATTCACGTTGTCAAAAGCTTTAAAGGCTTCTAACAATCATATGGTTAAAACTGCTCAGTACATACTTGAATCCCAAAACACTTCTGGATCATGGGGACAAGGGGAAGGCGATCCAAAAGAGACCGCCTATGCACTGCTGGCCTTAAACGATGCCATTGATATGAACATAATTAAAGCTGAGGATGCAAAGGCGAAAATTGAGAAGGCGGTATCCTATTTGCTAAAGATGCAGACCAGTTACGGTTACTGGCACGGCTGTGATTTTGCTGAAATTCAAATAAAAAAATCTTTCAACTGAACCTGCTGATCTAATTGAGTACAGAAGTGCGACTTTAACCACGGGGCTTGCCCTCAAGGCTTTGGTAAAAAGTGCCCAAATTACGAAGTAGAACAAGTGTTCTTACACTAGTAGAGACCATTCAGAGAGGCGACAATTAAGAATTATATTATAGAGGAGGCCAACGTGAGATCATTAAATAAAAGTATAAACCTACAAGATATTGAAAGAATGGACGAACGTCTAAGCGAGGAGCTTGAAGCACGTGTAGAATTTAAAGGTGCAACGAGAGCTTGTGGACTTGATCTTTCCTTAGGCATTTGTCCAGTATGGGCTTGTGCCATTAATCTCATTCTTTAATAGATGAAAGAGCATAAGCACACCCTTATGCAATAGAAATACAAAGGATCAATAATAAAAGATATAAACCTAAAGATTATATTTAAGCGTTCTTATTAATTGAAGTAAAAGATTGGTGGTCTCTCTAGTTAAGATAAGGAAGGACGTTATGTGCCCACAAGCAGCTGTAGAAAAGGATAGGCCAAAGCTTATTGAAAAGGCAAGCCTAAAACCCTTTGACCATGGAAGTGAAGAGATAAAATATATACTTGCTAGTGATGATCGTCACTGGGTCATAGCTGAAGAACTTTATAAAGTGCTCTCTTTAATGGATGGTACCCGAACCCTAGATGACATCAAGCGCGATCTTTCAAAAAAATGATCAGCTGGATATTACCATAGAGGCTCTTGAACGAATATGTGACCATTATTTGCTTAAAAAAAGGCTTGTTACAAGGTCGTGAGAGCCAAGATAACATAGGAAATAACACCAGAAAGCAATCAAAATATTTTTGGTTTCAAGTTCCAATAATTCCAGAAGGCCTTCTGAGAAAAATGACATTTCTGGCCATACCATTTCATAAAAGTGTCATAGTAAGTGTGACCTTGTTTTGCATTCCTGTGGTCGTCTATATCATGTATTTACTGGTTCAGCCTGAGTTTTTACAAAGCATAGCCCTCGTAAGGGGGAAGGACTGGTTCACACTCATTTTGATCATGTTGGCTTCAGGTTATTTACATGAACTTGGACATGTTGGAGCATGCCTTAAATATAAAATGGCACCAGGACATATAGGGTTTGCATTTTATATGACCATGCCGGTCCTATATGCTGATGTTTCAAGAGTTGGAATCTAAAAAGCAAACAAAGAGCCCTTGTAGATGTCGGTGGTCTATATTTTGAAATGGTATTCCTGAGCATTTTGACGCTTGTATCAATGGCACTTGAAAATAAAGTGATATTGATTGGAACAGCCATACGTTTTATTGGTATGACATATAATTTCAATCCATTCTTAAAGATGGATGGTTATTGGTTGTTTAGTGATTTGACTGGCATCACCAATTTACATGATGTCACGTTGGACTTTTTTTAAAGACAAGATCATTCGTAAGATTTCAAAATCTAAAAGTGAGATTCAAAAAGCATATTATACTGGCCTGAAGCGAAGATTTAAAAATGTTTTTTACGCTTATGTTGGAGCCAGTTCGGTGTTCTTTTCTTTTCTTTTATTTACATACTGACAATTGCCTTAATAACATCTATAGAAAACATACCCGTACTTGTTACAGAGGTGATTCAGTTCAAACAAGTCATGCACAGTCAGTTTAACTGGCAGACCTTTGGCTTGGGTCTGGTTGAACTTTTCAAAGATCATGCTTTGTTTATTCTGACATTCATATTAATAGTTAGGATGATTGGAAAAGTTGTTTCATCTCTAGGAGTACTATTCTTAGGACGTTTGCATAATGAGTGATCAAATTTTACATAGAAGCATTAAATAAAATAGGCATGCTTAAAATGAATCATTTTAGGATTAATGATTGTGCATTAATTGAGGTGCTAGGAGCATACACATCAGACGGAGAATGCTATTATTCGGTTTTTGAACAGCCTTACGTGTTGAAAAATCTGGATACAAATGTTACAGAGCCGGTTACAATTGCTCTTGAGGGCTCTAAGTTTGTCACTAAACCAAAAGGTTATATGATTAGGGTAACCGCAAATAGTGCATCATCTGATCTGTTGACACTCCATATTGATGAAGCAACTATTGATTTGGGGACTTCCGCCACCGAAGACGTTAATGGTTTGACGCCATACGGTGTAGATCATAGTGGATTAATGTTTGTTCCAGTAGATAGTACGCCATATACACTAAATGCATTTACGGAGTTCAATGAGGAATTTGTCGATCATGGTGTTTATAAACTGGAAATGGTCGGTTACTACTACTAAACTACAATTGTAAACATTGGTTTTGGAAGCACAAAAGGCCCCATTCAAAAGTCTAAAAATTGAATGGGGCCTTCTAATTTGTTCTTAAGTGATACCTATACGAATCTAAGAATAAATTTATTATGCAGCAAACTATAAGGTTCGTGATTAGTTGTCAGATTTTTATTATTACAGCAAAAATAGAAATGTCGAATATGAACCAACGTTAAACTGAGAAAAACTGAAGCGATTGTACAGCGTCTTAATTTCTATTATATTAGGGGGTTTTTGAATCAAGCTGGATGTTGACATAAAGATGAGTGTAATTTTTAAATCTTTTAATTTAGCATTAAATGGCTTTATCTACTTAGAACACAAGCAAAGTTAACATAATAAATATATGAAAACCAAATCGCTGATATAGAAGAAATGACGTGAGACAAAATATATAATAGCTATTGATTTAAAATGATATGTGCTATATGACAAATTATGGTCTGGTGCTTAAAATTATCAATTTTATAAGATTTATTATTAATCCTAATTTTAAGAGATTTATATGATCTGGATAAGACGACGACAGCAGTATCATATAATGCAAATTAATGTTTACCAAGATGAACCAAGATGAAATGTTAGTTAAAGGAGAAAATTTTAAAAGGACAAAATTCTAAAGTTCAAAAATGATGAACTAGTTATATTAAATGGATGTATATGTATTTGATAAGTTTAAATCCATATAAATGTCAGACAATTTAAAGTCTGAAAATTATCATGTGATGAATCAAAATATAATGAATCAAAATTTATCTATAAGCTCAAATAGTATGGATTCCTGATAGATTGAGATATTTAAAATAAGAACATATAAAAAATGAAATCTGGACATAGACCAGAGAAATTTTCATAGGAAATGAGTTTTAGATATGAAATGAGATTTAGACAAGAGATCATCTAAGACGTAAATTAAAAAGAATCATAAGTAAGAACAATTTGATTTATGAAAATTAAATCATCAATATAATGTATAGTTGAAATGATAATCTATGATCATAACGAATTAAAAAACGAAAATCAAGAAATATAAATCAAAATAAAAACCAATATGCGCAAAACTGTGTAATTGCTGAGATCACAGGAATACATGGATTAAGCAAAATCAATGTGTGTGGCAGGTCTAATTCATCAAAATTTCAACTATTTATTAAATGTATATTTATCACATAGTTGGATTCGATCAAAAAATTCCAATTTAATAAGTCCCAAAATCAAAACCGACTCTCAAAAAATCTCCCCACCCTCTTTTCACAATTTATAGATTCGCGAAACACATAACACATATTCATATATGGATTTGCTGTGGGAATTCATTTATTTGGATAGAAACAATCACTCAGCCTTGATTTTCATGTGAAGTGAAATCCCAGAAAGTGTTTTAAAAAAAGATTGTGGACCATTGTTGAAAGTGAATGTATTTAGATTATAAAAAGACAAGGGTCAGACTCTCCTTGATCTTATCAATTTAAAGAAGCGTTAGGCTTCTCTGGCCTATCAAATTCAATAAGCCTTCGCACAATAGCATATGAGCTCTGACATAAAAACTTGCTTGAAACAAGATCATATTGGTATACTTATAATAGATATAATAAAGGAGGTGCTGTAATGAAAGAAATGGGACGCGTAATCACTTCAGATAGTAAGAAAGCAGAAATCCTTGTCATGAGAGAATCCGCTTGTGGCGGTCACTGTGAAAACTGCGCTTCATCTTGTAATCAGACCGTAAAAATCATCACAAGAAATGACGCCCAAGTGTCTGCTGGAGAAATCGTTGAAATTGAAGCTGGCGCTAGTGAAATAATTGGTTTGGCAGCCTTATTCTATGTGGTGCCCCTTGTATTTATTATCCTGGGCGTTGTATTGAGCAACTGGCTCTTGCCCAAGGTATTATGGGTTTATCATCAGACGTCACAGCAGTTTTAGCTGCCCTCTTGTTTTGTGGCCTATCCTTAGTTTTAATAAAGCTGTTTACCCGTGGCCACGAGATTGACTATCATATAAGGAAGGTATAATCGCATCATATTGAAAATGAAGCTTCCATGGAGGACTGTTGAAGTTACCCCCTCTCTGGAAGCTTTTTTGTGAACATATGTTTCGTATTTCATAAATGTGTGCTACTCTATACATATAGTAAGGAGGTCAATATGGCGAACAAAAAAAACCATTAAGGTTCACAATAAAATTTTCTAAGCCTGACAACATCGTTAAAAAGGAACATATGCTTCAAAAGCAATGTCATGATATCGAACTGGAACTCCCTATGTTTCTCAACGATTTCTTTATATTTTTAAAAAATGCCGTTGCGCCTAGCACACGGCTGGCCTATTTAAAAGACATACACTTCTTTTGTAGATATTTATGTACGGAAACCACTCTAACGAAGGCTGATAACACAGCTGACATAAGCCTTGAGGAGTTCAATACCTTTAAGGCCAGGGATATAAATAGATACTTGGGCGACTACTGTACCCAGTACTTTATAGAAACTGAAGATGTTACATATGTCATGGAAAACCACAACCGTGCCCTATCAAGAAAGCGTTCTTCCTTAAGCGTGCTCTTCAAGTTTCTCTTTAGAGATGAAATGATCGATAGCAATATCACTGAAGGCTTCAACCCCATTAAGCTTCCTAAAACACAGCCTGATGCTATAAAAAAACTAGAGGTTGATGAGGTGGCCATCATGCTTGATGCTGTTGAAAGTGGCCAAGGCTTAACGGATAAGGAAAAGCAGTACTGGCAGAAGACTAAATTTCGTGACAAGGCCATCCTCATTCTATTTGTTACCTACGGCCTGCGTCTAAGTGAACTTCAACAGTTGAATATTTCATCATTTAATTTCAGACGTGGTGAGTTTAAGATTTATCGTAAGCGTGGCAAGGAAGTTGTAATGCCTATTAACAAGACAATTGAACAAGTTCTAAAGGAATACCTGGAGATTGATAGAAAGAGAAATGAGAAAGTTAAACCTGGACATGAAGATGCTCTCTTTCTCTCTATGCAAGGCAGACGCATGACCTTAAATGCCATATGTAAGCTTGTAAAGAAGTACACATCTATCGCTCTTGGAACCAGTCGTGAAGATGGCTACAGTCCCCACAAACTTAGAGCAACGGCAGCATCTTCTCTTATAGAATATGGTTTTTCTATTTATGATGTTAAGAACCTTCTTGATCATGATAATGTGACAACGACCCAACTGTATGCAGCACATAGGAAAAACCTTAAACGTGATATTATTAAGAATTATGAACTCTTAGATGATTTCAATGATTAAAGTTTAAGAAATATATCGCTGAGACTTGTCATAAAAAGATTATGTAAACTCGATTCGCTAACTTGTTTATAGCGACTATATTAGCTTTAAGCCACTATTTTAACTTTAAGTGTTCAATTCGAAATAGAATTATTAAGTATATGCGTAAGCACAGGCATAATGTATAAATTCAAACAAAGAACGTGATTGAGGACCTATACCTCAACACGTTCTTTGTTGTTTGTCAATCACTCCATTGATTGATTTTATATGTCGTCTTGATCCATTAGAGTTTCGGAATCTACGATAGGAAGTCTTACGGTAAAGGTTGCCCCTTCTCCGTACTTGGATTTGGCTTCTAGAACCCCATTGTGTTTGTTTACAATAGTATTATAAGCAATATTCAGGCCTAAACCTGTGCCCTTACCAGGCTCTTTGGTTGTAAAGAATGGGTCAAATATACGAGGGATGACCTCTTCCTGAATGCCTGGGCCATTATCAGTGATCTCCACGGATACATAGTTATTGTCTGAATAGGTTTTTATTTGAATGACGCCCTTTTCAGACATATTGAGACTAGAAATAGCATGGGTGGCATTTATGATGAGATTTAAAAGCACATCGTTAATTTCACTGCCCTTGGCGTAAACCACTGGTATATCTGATAGATCGGTTTCGACATCAGCAACATATTTGTATTCATTTTTCGCGACGATAAGTGTGCTTTCTATCCCCTTATTTAAATCGTAGTCAGACCTTTCAAAGTTATCAACTCTTGAGAAATTTCTTAGGTTTTTCACAATGCTTGTCACCCGGTTAAGACCTTCTTGAGAGTCTGAAATGAGTTCGGGAATATCATCCACAATGTACTGAATATCATCAGTGATTCTACAGTCTTTTTGAGATTTTATATAATCACTTAGATCTTCAAAATAGTTTTTCAATATTGAAAAATTACTCGACACAAAACCAATAGGATTGTTAAGTTCATGAGCAACACCGGCAGCCAAATGTCCGATTGAAGCGAGTTTTTCCTGTTGAATCATTTGTCCCTGGGCATCCTCCAATTTACTGACAGCCGTCTTCAGTTGTTCATTTTTTATCTCTAGGGAGGCATTGGCATCCAGTAAATCACTTTCACGCTCTCTGATTTTTGAAGACATATCTATAAACTGATTGGTTAAAGCCTTCAGTTCAACGATCTTTGAGTCTGTAAACTCAATTTCCTCCACCTTGCCTTCTGCCAGTTGCATAGCCAGACAACGTATTTCATTGACTGGCATGGTTATAAACCGTTTGGATAAGTAGATAAGAATGGCAATCGTTATAAAAGTCATAACAATTATGGCAATTATATGGGACAGTAAAAGCATATTTATCATATGATTTGTGGTTGCCCTATCAAGTGTAAAGGCAATAGTAACACCAATTTCCTCAATGTTATCGTAATGTGTTATACCTTCATTCACCTCACCCACAGACAGTATTACCGTGTTATCGTAGAGTAAGTCAAGTTTCATATCTTTGGCATATTTTTAATTTCAGTGCTTGCGAATATATCAGTAACTGGAATCTCAGCTGTTAATATACCGTATGTAGATCCATTATGTATGACTGGAACCGCTATAAACCACCAGTAGACCTTGTTTTCATGAATGGTGATATAGTGTGTTAGTTCACCACTGACGAGTTTTTCAATCCATGAATTATCTGAGTCAGACAATTCGGATATGTTGGATTCTTTGTAAATGACTTGGCCATTCATATCATAAAGACTCATGTTATAATCCTTGCTTAGGAGTGTTAGTCCATCAAGGTATTCCTTAATCAATTGATGCGTGTTTTCAGGATGCAGGGTGCTCTTAATAACAATTGACTGAGATGCAACATCTTCTAGGGCAGCCTCACGAACATCTAAAAAGCTTATGATCACTGATTCAATAAAGGCTTTATTGTTATCAATATGATTGACTTCAATTTGGTCAATTGTTTTGGTGAGCTGAAAAGCCATAAATGAAAGCATAAATAGACCCATAACAGCAATTGATACAGATGTCACAATATATATAAATTTAGATAATGTATTTTCATTTCCTTTTGTATTCATGTCATCACCCACTTGATACGGAGTAAATCACTAGACTGTATAATAGTCTATACCCATTGGAATAAGGGCATAATTGAAAATACACATAATTTATCATTATTAATACTAAGCTGTAAGGACATACAAAAAACGACCAAGATGATTGTGTTGATCTTGGTCGTTTCTGTTTAGTTTCTATTTAGTTTTCTTTTTAGTGTGGCTTTTAACTGATGGTGTCATTAGTCATCATATTCTTTTTTAAATGGAAACAAGCTATCTTCATCGTATTCCTTGTCTCCGAGTTCTAAAGAGTCAGAGGACTTAACATTGATCTGTTCTGCTTCAAGATCATCCATGTCTTTTTCCGTTTCTTCCTCACACAAAGTCTTAAGACAAAGCGCAAGAAAAGCGTTTCTAACTCTGGATCGTCTAAATCTACTTCAGTTGATACAATTTCGGCAGGTTCTAAATCGTGAATAGAAATTGTGCTATTCATAAAATCGGCATGTGCTACAATTTTATCTGACTTTTTACCTGACTCTGTGTCTTCACTTGTAATTAAAGCATACTGTAACCTCGATGGTACGTAGTCCACTGTTTTTAATCCTTCATAAAGGACCTTACAGAGGCTGACCATTTGTGCATTTGTTTTCAATTCCATTGTCAACTCGTGATGAATGGATTCAAAATCATGTTCTTCAAGGAGTTCTCCAACTTTTTTTTAAAGCCATTACTATCTCTCCTAAACGAAAATCTCTATCTGTATCACACCATTTGTACACTCATAATGTGCACTTTATTATATTACACTATAAATATGTTATTTTTACAAGTATAAAGAACCACAATAAAAGAATATTCCTTTAATGCATATAGAAAAAACGAAAGACAACTTATAAAAAAATAGAGATTGTTTCAAGTTTACAAGAAGTAAATTAAACGGATCGATTTGAATTACAAAACGTGAATGTTTCATCGATTCGAATAATCGATAACGACTATAGGCGTTAGATACCGCTGTCTTGCAGCATTTGTAGACCTTATCAAAAAAAGAATTATGAAAGAGCTGGAAAACAGTGAGACTAAGTTCAATTACTGAATAATTGTGGTGTTTGTGATGCTTAAAGTAGATCGATTCGAAAATGTGTTTGGAGAAAGTATAAAGATTCGAATAGTCGATCAATAAATGGTCGATTGTACCCCTATTCTTCTCTTTACGTATTATAAAACCAAATATTGATGGGTCCATATATCATTCATTAAATATGATTAAACAGAAATGAGATATTCAAGCCGCGTCTCCCCTGTTTCGTCATCATAGAAAGACCTTTGAAATATCCCACCTAGGGATTCAATGATGTGAATAGAAGATATATTGTTCTCTTCTACAGTCAAATAAACATCATCAATACTGAAATCTTTTATTTTTTCAAGTCCGAGTTCTAGTATTTTACGCCCCATCCCTCTTCTTCTAAAGCTTGGACGTATGTCATAGCCAACATGTCCTGCTTGGGGCACTCTTTCGTGTCGAATTCTTATGTTTCCAACAACATCAATCTCATCTGAATCATGCTTTTCAATGAGCCAGTAGGTTGTATAAGGAACCCAGTTATACTCAACTTCATCACCGAGGGAATTTTTATAGAGGGTTTCGACATAGGTATCAAAATTTTCAAGTGCAGGCTTATATTTGTTCATAAAGTAGACATCTTTATGATCAATATAGTCCCACACGAGTTTCTGAAATGGGATTTTAAGGGCCGAACTTGGTTTAACGAGTTCTAAAGTCATGGATCCTCCTAATGTAAAAATATTCAAATAGAAAATTTAATTGCAAAAAGTGATAGCTTATTTTACTACATGGGTCTTCTTTGGTCTACCACATAAAGGTTAGTTCGTTTGTTCTTATTCTTAGAATTATTATACTCTCCGACTTTTGTCATACCAATTTTTGTGCCACTCGTTCTGATTGGGCTTGGTCTTTAGGCATGTGGGACACTATGCGTTCAAGTCCCAATTCATCGATTCCGTACTCAAGACAGGCCCTTGCTGCTTCTGTCCCATACCCTTTGCCTTGGAATGCTGCATGGATAATATAGCCTAAGTCTACTTCATTCATGCCATTAACCTCGTTGAGCATGAAACCGACATCACCAATAATTTTATGATCTTTTTTTCGTTCAACGATGTAACGGCCAAAGCCGTTGCGCTTATAAGACTGCATACTCTTAAGTATCCAGCTCCTCACTTCATCTTTATCAAAAGGTTTTGGCCAGCACTGCATGGTTTTTGTATCCATGAGGATCTTGCACTCAGCCTTAAAATCCACCTGACTAATTTTTCTTAGAATAAGTCGATCCGTGTCAAGTACGTGATTATCAATTCCGAGTTTTAGAGATTCTGAATCGCCAATATCCCAAGTGAACCAAGCAATAAGAATCCCTGAAAATAAAACAAAGAAGATCATTTGTGATTGAAAAGCCCAAATTTCTTCCCATGTCCATTTCAAAACAGACAATTCTCTATAAATACCCAGGCCAACATTAACCACGGTCCACACGCTTGTGAATAGGATAATATATAATGGACGTCCTAGTTTTCTTAACTTCCCCCATCTCCAAAATTTAAATCTATTCATTTGGTCCCCACCCCTCAAATTGATTAGAATGAAAGTCGACATATATAAATTATGTAAATCAACTTTTGATTATTCTATTTTGAAAATTTATACCCAAAATTTTGGCATGCAAAAAGCCCTATTTCAGATGAAATAGGGCTTTTTACTATCTAAGCCAAACCTTTGTGATGAAGAGGATCACCAAAATATATGTGCCGGCGAAGCCAAGGACAACAGGAAAGAAAATTTGAGCCATAGCTATGCACATTGCCTTGAAGTCAGAATCATCAAGTTCTAGGTGGTCATCGACCTGATAATGTGCGGCGTGTTCATTTGATTTAGAAAGTTTCTTTTTCTTATTGAACACATCTTCTTCCGATGGCATAATGCCATGTGTCATCCATTTCATAGTCTTAGCTCCTAACCTTCTATTGGGTAGTGACATGCAACAAAGTGCTTGTCACCGAGATCTTTGAATTCAGGTATATCTTTAGAACATTTGTCCTTTGCGTATGGGCAGCGTGTATGGAATTTACAGCCATTTGGCGGATTTGCCGGTGAAGGTATATCACCAGTTAATATAACACGGCTTCTTTCACGCGTAGGATCAGGTTGCGGTATTGCAGACAATAGGGCATGTGTATAAGGATGTCTAGGTTTGTCAAACATAGACTTCTTTTCAGCCAGTTCAACAAGATCTCCTAAGTACATAACCCCAACTCTATCACTGATGTGACGAACAACACTTAGATCATGGGATATAAACAGATAAGATAGTCCCATTTTCTTTTGCAGGTCTTTCATCAGGTTAATGATCTGTGACTGAATAGAAACATCCAGAGCTGATACAGGCTCATCTGCGACAACAAAAGATGGCTCCAGTGCCAGTGCACGGGCAATACCAATTCTTTGACGCTGACCACCTGAGAACTCATGAGGATATCTATTGATATGATAATCATCAAGACCACACATTACAACGATTTCCTTAACCCGTTCATCAAGTTCTGCACCGCGCTTGTAACGACCGTGCTCAATGAGTGGTTCTTTGATCATTTCACCAACGGTCATACGAGGATTTAAAGAAGAATATGGATCCTGGAATATAATCTGCATTTCTGTTCGAAGACTTACCAGTTCCTTATGGTTCATTTGAGTGACACTCTTACCCTTGTACTCAATTTCTCCTTCAGTTGGTTCAAGGAGTCTGAGTACGGTACGGCCTGTTGTGGATTTTCCACAGCCTGATTCTCCAACGAGGCTGAGGGTTTCACCTGGCATGATGTCAAAAGTTAAGCCGTCACATGCTTTGACATGACCAACTGTTTTTTTGAAAAAGCCACTCTTTATTGGAAAATGTTTTTTTAGATTTTTAACTCTTACTAATGGTTGTTGTGACATTATGCTTGACCCTCCTGTACTACGAAGCAGCTCACTTTATGCCCCGGTTCTACTTCCTGAAGCGATGGGCGCTCTCTTCGACATTTGTCCACTGCAAACTTGCAGCGCGGAGCAAAAGCACAGCCTTCAGGTAGGTATAGTGGATTTGGTACTGAGCCGTCTATACTGTCTAGGACTTCTCTGTCATCGTCGAGCTTAGGGATCGAATTGATAAGCCCCACTGTGTAAGGATGTTGAGGATTGGCGTAAAGAGTTTCAACATCGGCTTCCTCAACAACTTTGCCTGCATACATTACAACGACATAGTCAGCCATTTCTGCTACAACACCAAGGTCATGGGTGATCATCATAATGGCTGTGTTTGTTTTTTCCTTCAGTTCATTCATAAGCTCAAGAATTTGGGCTTGAATGGTTACGTCAAGGGCTGTTGTTGGCTCATCGGCAACGAGAACCTTAGGTTCACATGCCAGGGCCATAGCGATCATGACACGTTGGCGCATCCCACCGGATAATTGGTGAGGATACTCATTAACGATTTCATCAGCTCTTGGTATACCCACCATATTCAGAAGATCAATTGATTTCTGATGGGCTTCTTCTTTCGTCATTTTTTTATGTAGGATAAGAACTTCTGAAATCTGGAAACCTATTTTGAATACAGGATTTAGAGAGGTCATAGGTTCTTGGAAAATCATTGAGATTTCATTTCCACGTACTGATCTATACTGATCATCAGACATTTGAGTCAGCTCAGTATCCATATAAGTGATTGATGAGCCTTCCATGATCTTACCTGGTTTTGATACAAGTCCCATTACGGACATAGAAGTTACTGATTTACCGCATCCAGACTCGCCAACCACGCAAAGGGTCTTGCCCGCCTGAATTTTGAATGACACGCCATCAACAGCTTTGACAACGCCTTTATCTGTAAAGAAATGCGTGCGCAAGTCTTTTACCTCTAAAATGTTACTAGACATGGCTATTCCTCCTTCATTACTTTGTCTTTGGATCTAGTGCGTCTCTCAGGCCATCGCCAAGTAGGTTAATACTCATTACAGTTACGAAAATAGCAATCCCTGGAGGCATCCATAGCCACGGTCTTTTCGTTAGTATATAGAAATCACGAGCATTTTGTACCATGTTCCCCCATGTTGGTGTTGGTGGTGCCACACCAAGGCCAAGGAATGATAGTGCCGATTCAGTCATAATTGCCCCTGCCATACCAAGTGTTGCAGATACGATAATGTAAGCCACAGTATTTGGCAAAAGGTGTTTAATGATAATACGCTTATCTGAAAGACCCAGGGCCTTTGCAGCTTGCATAAATTCTTGTTCTCTAAGGGATAAGATTTGACCACGGATCATACGTGCAAGACCTGTCCAGCTTAAGAAACCGATAACCATCATTGTGATGTACATCTTGTATTCTGCTGGCAGTCTTGCTCCAACAACGGCCGATACTGTGATGGCCAGTGGCAGGAATGGAAAGGACATAATGACCTCTACTATACGCATGCATAGGTTGTCTACCCAGCCGCCATAGTAGCCAGCAACACCGCCAACAAGGCTACCAAGTACCACAGATATAAGAACCGCAAAAACGCCAACCTGAAGGGAAATACGAGCGCCGTGAAGCATTCTTGTAAAGTAGTCACGACCTAGTTGATCAGTTCCCAACCAGTGCTGTGCATTTGGTGGTTGATTCAGTTGGTTGTAATCCATATAATCCAGTTCGTACGGTGATAATGCCGGTGCAAAGACTGCACACAGAATAAGAACGATGAGCACTATGCCACCAAGCATGGCAAGTTTGTTCTTTCTAAAGCGTTTCCAGGCCATTTGCCACGGCCCTTCGATGCTCTCTTTCACTTCTTTATTCACATCAACTGCAATAGCAGTTTCATTCGTAGTTAACATTCTCTAACCTCCTAATCTACTTTGACACGAGGGTCTACTAATGCGTATCCAATATCAGCAAGAAGATTGCCGATAAGTGTCAAAATGGCATATAGCATCATAACAGCCATCATTAAGTTGTAGTCACGCATTGTTACTGATTCAAGTAGAACACGACCCATACCAGGCCAGTTAAACACCGTTTCAGTGATAACAGATCCACTTAGTAGGAAAATTAGGGAATAACCAAGCAGGGTTACAATTGGAAGCAGAGCGTTTCTGAATCCATGCTTGTAAATAACGACTTTTTCGTTTAGTCCTTTAGCACGGGCTGTACGAATGTAGTCTTGGTTAATAACTTCAAGCATACCATTACGTGTGTATCGTACATAACTTGCTAGTGAGGCAATAGTTAGTACAATACCTGGTAAAACCATATGCTGTGCAACTTCTACGGCATATGCAAAGCCTGATGTTTCACTGCCTGCTTCAACCATGCCGTTAATCGGCAGGATTTGGATTTTTACTGCAAAAGTATAAATTAATAGTAGTGCAAAGAAGAATGACGGTATGGAAATCCCAACCAGGGAGAAAACCGTCCAAAAATTGTCGAAAATCGAGTACCGTTTGACGGCAGAATGTATCCCCACGGGTATGGAAATACCAAATGCTAGAATAAATACGGGAATATTAAGAATAAATGTATTCTTAAGGTAAGGTCCGATAACATCTTTAACCGGTTTTTGGTAGATGAATGATTTTCCTAAATCCCCTTGAGCGACACGAGACAACCACATTGTGTATTGAATGTGTAGTGGCTTATCAAGGCCAAGTCTTTCCTTTTCCATTGCTTTTTGTTCTGGTGTTGCACGCGGGTCCAAGTTTGTTCCAACTGGTGAACCTGGTGCGAGTTTTATGATTCCAAATATACAAATTGATATAACCAAAATTACTGGAATCATGTGTAGCAATCTTTTTAGTATATATTTTGACACATTAATCCTCCTGACACTCCACGCTTAAAAAGGGGGCTTCGGTGTTTGTCCGAAACCCCGCAAGTATTGACTTAAATTATGAGTCTATGAATATTAGTCTACAACTTCTAGGTTGTGAACGTTGTAAGCCCAGTTTTCATAAGGTGTTACTTTGTAACCCTTAACTCGAGCATTTACAGCATCCCAGTCTTGGCCTTGGCTTAGGAACATGTAAGGTAGTTCTTTGTTCATAGCCAGTGCAAATTCTTTGTAAATTTCTTTACGCTTTTCTTGATCGAATTCCACATTGCCTTTAACTAGAAGCTCATCAATTCTGTCATTTCTTAGACCAACTGAGTTGTTGCCATCAGCAACGTCAAACTTCGAGTGGAATGTTGAGTAATTTGAACCAGGGTCAGTCGTAAGTGACCAAGCCATGTTGTAAAGATCAAAATCTCTTTCAGTGTAGACTTTTTCTACAAGTGTACTGAAATCCATTAGGTTGGCTTCAACACCAACTCCGATTTTCTTCCAGTCAGCTTGAAGCATTGGAATCATAGTCTCTACGTAACGAGAGTCAGTGTAAGTGTCCCAAACGAATTGTAATTCTTGACCGTCTTTATCACGTGTGCCGTCGCCGTTTGTATCAATCCAACCAGCTTCATCAAGCATAGCGTTTGCTTTTTCAAGATCGTAGTTGTATGGGTTCACTTCATCAGTGTATGCCCAAGATACTTTAGAAATTGGCGTGTTGATAAGTGATGCATTTCCATTGTAGTAGATCTGGATAAATGCATTACGGTTAAAGCCGTAAGTTAGTGCCTGACGAACTTCTTTGTCTTCAAGACGAGGGTCACGAAGGTTAAAGCCTATGTAACCGTATGAGTTTGCCATATATGGGTTGATGTTCATGAAGCCCATGTCTTCGATTTGAATCTTGTTTTCATCTTTCGCAGGTACACGAAGTTGGATATCAACTGTACCAGCTTGCATCTCTTGGAAGTATGTATCTGGTGTCGTGAACTTTGTGATTAGGTTCTTAGTTTTAACTTCGCCACCATACCATTCTTCGTTAGCAGTAAAAGTCGCAAACTGCTTAGGTTCGAATGATTTAAACTCGTAGCGGCCTGAGCCCATGATTTCAAAGGCATTCATCTTATCACGCATTGACTGTGCGTTGCCTTTTCAAAGCCATAGAAATGTTCTGGCATGATACCAATTTCAAGGTTCCAGATTCTTGCAGCTTTTTCTACATCATAAGTGAATGAAATTGTGTAATCATCGATCACTTTAATACCTTCAACGCTTTCAGCGTCTCCGTTTTTGTATGCATCATAACCAGTCAGTTGTTCAACTTCTGAGAAGTAACGACCATCGTATGATGGGTCACAAAGTGCTGTGAATGTGAAGGCAACGTCTTTAGCAGTAAGAGGTGTGCCGTCCCAGAACTTTACATCATCACGTAAGTGGAATGTGTAAGTCTTGTTTTCGTTTGAAAGTTCCCAGTCCTTAGCAATTTCAGGAATAGGTTCACCTTCAGTGTTGTTGGTGATTAGTCTGTCAAACATAATACGAACCAGGTATCCATCATATGTCGTTGAAAAATATGCTGGAAGCAGTTCGCCCTTGGCTTCAGTCATACCAAGTACGATTGTGTCGCTCGCGTTATCGCGATCTTTCGCTGGGTTGGCAATAGTTTCATCTGCCACAACCTCATTTGCTTCTGTGTTTTCCGCTGTTGCTTCTGATGCAGGTGCATCTGTTGCTTCAGGTTCAGTAGCAGCACCGCCGCCACAACCTGTTAATGCCGCTGATAGCACAAGTGATAGTGCTAAAAGCCATGTGATTCTTCTCTTCATGTGTAATCCCCCTCCTCTTTTTTGTTTTGGAATTTCTATTTCTTTTAAAAAATAGAATTGAAGAGTAAATAATGTATGCTAAACAGCATTTGACTGTTGTAGCTATTTTTTATCTCACCTATTTTTATCTTTACCTTCGAGACAAGTGGTGAGATGACGGTAGATATTGAGTAGCGTTCCTTACCCTCTGACTTAGACTCTTTCTCACTAAGCCGTTCCTTAATAAAAGCACAAAGTTCATTATGAAGTTCATTGGCTTCTTGCTTGGATAGGTAATACTCACTGTTGTAATTAATGTATTGCCCTTTTGTAGATTCTTTACTGGTATTTATTTTTTTTTGCTTCATTGGCTTGATAGAAGTCTTTGGCCACACGATCAAACAGAGCCATGCTGGCTTTGTCCATTGTTTGTGCTAACTTTTCATCAGATTGCATGGATTTGCTGTCAAGAACAAATGTTTTTGCAACGGGTTCATAGTATTTTTCGATGACACCATACTTTGGCTTCTCACATACTAATCTGATAATTCCGACTTTTTCAAGTGTTTTCAAATGATAATTTACTTTTTGAATGTGGCTCCCCCCAGTTTTTCAGAAATCTGCTTCGCTGTGGCGGGTTCATCTTCAAAAGCGTGAATGATCTGAATTCGGTAGCTATTAGACATTGCCTTAAGCTGCGCCAGATCGTCTACAACCAAAACGTCTTTCATATGTAAAACCCCTATATAGATTTATCGTTACATAAAAATTAATTTGTACGTAACAATTTATTAATATTATACGCAGTTTGAAATATTTCGTCAATATGAAATTTTAACGCAATATTTACATTTACAGAGTTTGGATATTGAAATTTACCACATGTTGGGATTGGCTGGAATTAAGTTGTATAAACGGTTTGAGTCTATCGCGAGGGTGCGTATTTTTACTGGAATAATTTAGATTCGAGGTCTAAGTTTGAATGTTTTGTAACAATATTTTTAGATATCGTAACTTTCTTTATTTCCAATTGTGAACATTAAAAATATCCAATTTAGAAAGAGGTATTTAACGTCGAAAAGTCCAGATGTTTTATATAAGTTCTTGTCTGGGAAAGTATATAAGAGGCTTCTGAAAGCACTCATTTTACAGGGTTTATTCCTTATAATGACAGTTGGAAACATATGGACTTTAAGAAGTGGATAAACCAATAAAGGGTGTTTTTACTACAATTCGACTTCCAGTTAAATGAAATAAATTTCAAATTCCTTGAACAATAAAGCACTTAACTATTTTTCTATATGTTTCATGACTACATCAAAAAAAGCAAAATCCCTGCCAATTATGTGATATTTGCGCTCGGCTTTTGCCGTATCACATAGACAGGGATTTGCTAAAACATGGGGCGTTCGTGTTTGCCACGATGATTTGTATGACAAGCAGTAAAACTGCAGTCACCCACTTAAGTGTGTAATGGACTTATCAATGGATGTGATAGTTAGCATGTTCCAAAGATCACATTAAATTGCGTGATTTAAAAGTCGATTACGAAGTTTTTATATTGGCAGGTTCAAGATCTGCCCGGAATATATTGTATTGCCTTTCATCTTATTGGCCTTGCGAATGGCATATACAATTTTGCGAATGTCTTTTTCTTGATTGTAGTGTTCCTTATTTATGCCTGAAGCGATTGACCACAGAGTGTCACCTGACTTAACTGTATATGTAAGTGGAGCTGAGTCTGCTTTATCAATGTGCTGAAAAAGTTGGCTTGTTGGTGTGTCCTTGTCCGATTTTCCATCGAATGTAGCAAATGCGATCATGCTTGTGCTCAATATGAATACCAATATGAGGGTCATACTCAAGGCAAAACGTGATTTGCTCACAATTCGCATTTTCTTGGATGAACCAGCGAAAGGACTTTTTGACTGTCTTCTATTAAAGGCCTGAGTGCCATGTGTTTTCTTAGCGGATGTCATTTGTTGTTTCATTCTATTTGTTTGCTTTCCAGCTGGTATTGAGGCAATCGTGCTTGTATTTTGGATTGTCATTGTTTGGTCTGAAATTCTTATAGAAGCTTCCGAAGAATTATGCATTGAAAATCTCTCATTTTTTGAATGTGCTGTTCTCATTTTATTATCCCTCCATTAGAACCTTTGTTCTCGGAACGTTTGTTCGATTTTATTATATACGAACAGGCGTTCTTTGTAAAGCGAAATCGAACTTATGTTTGATTTTTATTTTTTGCCATGCTATACTATAGTAAAATGAACGGTCTTAGAAATTGAATGAAATTGAATTTTAAGATGATTACATATCATAATACATAAACTTGATAGGAAATCGAGTTAGAAAAGGATTTGAGGTGTTCTTTATGCATGGTGATTTAACAAAGAAGCAACAGATTATTCTCGACTATATCCGTGATGAAGTACAAAAGAAAGGTTACCCACCTTCAGTACGAGAAATTTGTGAGGGTGTTGGCTTGAAGTCCACTTCGACAGTGCATGGTCATTTAAATAAGTTGGAAGACAAGGCTATATCAGACGAGACCCGACTAAACCAAGAGCTATTGAGCTCTTAGGCGGCGCAGACAATGTGGTTCAGTTTAAAAGAGATACGGCTTATGTGCCAATTGTAGGTCAGGTTACAGCAGGTCAACCAATTCTTGCTGTAGAAAATATAGAAGAGACCTACCCAGTTCCTAGAGAGTTCGTGGAAAATGGCGAATATTTCATGTTGCAAATTAAAGGGGAAAGTATGATTGAGGCTGGTATTTTAGACCGAGATTATGTCCTTGTAAAACAACAGCAGGATGCGGAAAATGGACAGATCATAGTGGCTCTTATAGAAGACAGTGCCACATGTAAGACCTTTTATAAAGAAGACAGTCGTATAAGACTCCAACCTGAAAACAGTTCTATGGATCCAATCTATGCGGACAATGTCTCAATTCTAGGTGTTGTTAAAGGTGTCTTTAGAAAACTATAATTGAAAGCTAATGAAATTTAAAAGCCTATGGAAACAAGTTATCTTGTTCCATAGGCTTTTCTTATATATACATGTATTGCCGGTCAAGTCATAGACTTTATCCCAATTTGACTATGATTCAATGCCATTCATGGTTTCGTAAGCCTTGATCATATTGTAGAGCATTATATTTGCAGGTGTTTCCACGCCATGTTTCTTGCCTAAGGCACATACCGTTCCTGCAAACATTTCCACTTCTGTTTTTCTGCCAGCTTCCACATCTTGAAGCATTGACGTTTTTTTATCGGAACCAAGTTTATCTAAGACTTGATACCAGCGGTCCAAATCAGACTGTCCAAGGTTAATATTCATCACCTGAGAAAGACGTATAACTTCTTCCATGGCATCATTCATTATATCTCTTGCAAACTTATTTTCCTTGAAAACCCTATAAGGCGCTCCAAGTACAGCGGATGCTTGATTGACACCCACATTGATCATAAATTTCCACCACATGTCTTTTCAATATTTTCAGATATACGGTGGTTTACACCGATCGACTCAAGCAGTGCAACTGTTTTTTCAAGGCTGAGGGTCTTTTTGCCTGATATATCTCCAAGGACAATAACCCCTGGATTTGTGTAATAGAGCATGTTCTTTTCTTTAACAGCATCAATTTCAACAATAAAGGCATGCAGGAGTTTTTCTATCCCCCACTTGTCTCCAAGGATCATCTCGGAGTCTATGCCATTCATCATTGACATAATAACAGTATTTGGTCCAACGGATCCTTCAAGCAACTCGGTGGCCTCATGAAGGTGACCATACTTGACTGCAACTATAATTAGATCAGCGTGTTCATGCACGGTTTCTGGTGTGACACATTTTATTTGCAAGGGTTCATTGTTGACGAAAAAACTTGTGAGCTGTATCGCTCTTTTCGCTCGGCGTCACATATGAACTCAGGTTCAAAACCAACGCCTTTCATTTGCGATGCAAGCCCTAAACCGATAGCCCCTGCTCCGAGAATTCTTACGATTGCCAATGAAATTCACCTCTTCTATATACTGTCTTTGTAATTAATAATCTGCTACTAAAGGGTCTCTTAATTATAAGTCGATAATCTAATAGTTAAGCCTTTAAAATATAGGCCAAAGTAAGTTCCATTGTTGCCTTTAGTCCATCAACATGCGTGCGTTCAAAGGAATGAGAGGCATCCACACCTGGTCCTATAAGTCCGTGTTTAATGTCGTGACCAGCACGAAGCATTGCTGAAGCATCAGACCCATAATATGGATAGATGTCAATAACATAATCAATGTTTTCGTCCTTGGCAAGCTGGGTCAGCATATGGCGCATTTTTAAATCATAAGGGCCAGAAGAATCCTTGGCACAGATCGTAACCTTGTGTTCGTGGGATGTTTGACCTTCTCCAGGTGCGGCCATGTCCACCGCAAGGAACTCAAATGTTTTTTCTGGAATAGCTGAATTCGCGCCATGTCCCACTTCTTCGTAATTACTAATTAAAAAATGTGTGGTATAAGCAGGTGTCAGCTTGTTTTCTATTATGTGTGCTGCTGTACCAACCAAGCAGGCCACAGCTGCCTTATCATCAAGGTGTCTTGATTTAATATATCCGCTGTCCGTGATTTGGCAGCGTGGTTCAAGGTAGATAAAATCTCCCACTTCAATCCCAAGAGCGCTTACATCTTCTGCGCTGGAAACTGGGGCGTCAATGCGGACTTCCATGGTATCATCACTGCGCTTGTTGCTTGAGGAATCTCCGCCGTGAACATGGGTAGAAGCCTTGTTTGTAAGGATTGTTCCAGTGTATGTTTTGCCTTCATATGTAGAAATCGTACAGTACTCCCCTTCAACAGCATTCCAAGGATAACCGCCTATCTGGGTCATTTTAAGTCGACCGTTTGACTTGATTTCCTTGACCATGGCTCCCAGGGTGTCCACATGGGCAGAAATGACCCTGTGCTTTGTGTCGTCCTGGCCTGGAATGGTTGCCATTAAAGCGCCTTTATTTGTATAGCTCGTTTTAACACCAAGGTCATCAAAGTAGCCTTTAACAAGTGAAATAGCCTTTTCAGTGTCCCCCGATGGGCTTGGTGTGTTAAGAATTTCAATCAGTTGCTGAGTAACCTTTTCCATGTTCATAAATTGCCTCCACTTCCCATTGTAAGCCCATGCTTACAGATGTAATTGATCTTATGACGATATACAAGGTGTGACTATTTATAAATTAAGCTTATTTATGCCTCTTATAATGTCTTGCGGTGTAAAAAGATCCGCATCCATCATAGCACTTAAGCTTTTTAACGCTCCAAATTTCGAATGATCATAGGTCAGACCACCCTGAAAATATACGATATATGGTTCACGAATAGGGGCATCTGCGCTTAGTTCAATTGAAGAGCCCTGCACGAAAGCGCCTGCTGCCATAATAACTTCAGAAGTATAGCCTGGCATGGCCCATGGGGTTGGTGTCACGTAACTGTCTACTGGTGCAGCGGCTTGTATGCCTTCACAAAATTTAACCACTTTTTCAGGTGTGCCGAGTTTAACGGCCTGAATGATGTCGCTCCTGTAAGCATCGGGTTTTGGGCAAACTTCACAATCAAGTGATTGGTATAGCTTGGATGTAAATATAGCCCCCTTTATAGCCCCTGCAACCACATTTGGTGCCATAAAGAGCCCCTGGAACATGCTTCTGGTTTGTCCGAATGTTAAACCACACTCTTTTCCAATCCCTGGAGAAGTTAATCTCGCAGCAACCTTTTCAACCAGATTTGTCCTGCCAACCACATAACCGCCAGTGAGTGCCAGTCCACCGCCAGGATTTTTTATCAAGGACCCTGCCATTATGTCAGCACCGACATCTGTAGGTTCTTTATAGTCTAGGAATTCACCATAGCAGTTGTCCACCATGACAACCACATCAGGATTGACTGATTTCACTTCTTTTATAATGTTTTCAATATCTTCAATACGAATGGCTGGTCGCCAGCTATAGCCAGCCGAACGCTGAATGTAAACCATTTTAGTTTTTTCATTTATGGCCTTGAGAATTTCCCCAGTCTTAAAAGTGCCATCGTCATTTAAATCAACGTCCTTATATTGAATATCATAAACCTTTAAAGACTGATCACTGTCGCCGCTGATGCCAATGACCTGTTCCAGCGTGTCGTAGGGCTTTCCGGAAATTGAAAGCATTTCATCACCGGACGAAGTATGCCTGTTAAACAGAGTGTAAGGCATGGGTGCCATTGACAATAATAGGTCGAACAAGGGCATCTTCTGTATGAAAGACATCGCTAAATACTTTTTCAAGACATTCACGACCAGGGTCGTCATAGCCATAGCCTGTGTGCCAATTGAAATGGCCATCGCTGACCCGATTCTTTTGCATGGCATGAAGAACCTTGAGCTGATTAAAAGATGCAACATCATCTATTTCTTTAAATTTATCTGAAATTTGAACTTCTACGAAATCTGAAAGCTCAATAACCTTATCATTTATACCCAATTGTTTTAGCATTGAATTACGATTCATGTTTCCTCCGATACGATTAAGCTGATGGAAATCAGCATGTGATTTGTCAACCTCCATCTTAATAGATAAGGGGCATAAAATCAACCACTCTCAACCAATAAAAGCCCCTTGCATCAGAGCGGAACATGACGGAAAAGGGCTTAAATAAAGAGCATAAATAAAGAGCTTAATAAAGAGGCTGATACTGGGTATGGTTTTTAGTCAATATTATAGTAGTTTGAAGGGTTTTCTGTCATAATTTTTTTCAAAGTTGTCTGATCTATCCCCTCTTTTTTACAGTATGGTAAAAATGCATCAAAGAATGAACAACACGGATGTTCTTCCCCCTTATTGTCATATTCCTCATAAAAGTCATAGTCCTGTGAGAGTAAGATGTGACTCGATAAACCACGGTCAATCACGGCCTTTAAAAGTTTACATCGCTGGTCATGAGTGTCTTCTTTTATCATATCAAAACCAACCCAAATACCTTCCTTGCAGGCCATTTCTATGGTATGTAGATCACTTTCCTTATCGGCGTGAGCCATAGAAATTTAGACATGTTGGCATCATGCTCTTTTAGTAAGGTTATAACCTTAGGAACCATATGTGCTTCAAGAATATGGCAGTGGATTGGCATACCAGTTTCATTGGAGGCTATTATGGCCGCAACAAGCATGGCCTTGTCCACTGGACTGATTTCTCCCTTGTCTAGAAGTATCTTAATATAGCCTGGCCGGATGACTGTTCCATCAATGGTATCCAAACCATTTTTAAAATCAGATATCCAACGGTCGCCTAGTTGCTCAGAAAAGTGGGATGGGAAAATATCATAGGTATGCTTTAAAACATTCCAGCCTGTACAAGGTATAATATGCATATCAAGGGACTCAGACAGAGCTTTTAACAGTTTTAAATTTTGTCCACCTACAGGTGGAGACGCTTCTACAACCGCTTGACATCCAGATGCTTTTAAATCTTTCATAACAGGGTGTAACACCTTATATACCTCTTTGTTGTGGTCTTCATTAAAATACATGCCCTGGGCAAAATCATCATCAAATTCCCATTTAAAGTGTTCGTGGGATAAGGTCATACCTAGTGAGTCTTGCATAATTGGTCCTCTAACTGTGTAAATCATATTGTTTTACCTCCATTCCATGTATCTATACATATTTTAGGTTGTTTTTTATGCCAATCGGTGAAACTCCATTCTTCAGTATTGTCCTCTAGAGCCTTACCAAGTTCAATATTTCCACCGCTGTTGGCTAAGTTTTCTAAATACACTATTCTCATATCTATGGCTTTTTGAATGTCATCTTTATCAAAAATGGCCTGACCGTGGGACAGAAGGACGGCCTCTAAATCTAAAGCCTTTATACGCCGGAGACTCGCCAAGTGTTCTTGGATAGATCCATCAGGACAAATATATGGCAGCATGGGTTTGTTAAAGGCATCATACATGACTAGATCGCCTAGATGGGCTATCTTCCCATTAATGAGCGATATAAGGCCACATGCGCAGTGTCCCGAACCATCTATGAACTCCAGATTGAAATCTCCAAAAGAGAGTTTGTCTCCATGACGCACGGGTTTTGTGGGTTTTTTATAGTCTGTTTCTTTGTCCCAAACTTGTGTGCACTTATTAAAGTTTGCTTGATACTTGTGACTGCAGTGAATTTCAACGTCTTCAAATACACTTGTACCGCCTGCATGATCAGGATGATAGTGGGAAAGAACAATCCTCGTAAGGCGAATGTCTTTAGACATCAAGTCCTCCTTTAAGAGTTGAGCCTGATCTTTAAAGCCTGTATCAATGACCAAGGCCTCTTTTCCATTGAGAAAAACAGGCAAATTGATGTTATAGCCAGACCCATCCGCCTTGGTCTTGTAAGTGTACATATGTATATTTTCTTTTAGCTCTAGCATTTTACTCTCCCCTAGTGGTTTCTTTTTTTAGTTTTAGAATGTGTTGCCTGAACATGTTCGATTAACTCTGTCGGAAATCAGATGTTTGATGGTTATTAAGTAATAACTTATCTCTAAAATGATCTCTATTCAAATGAACCATATTAAATGAACGCTAGGTAAAGGATAACAAAAGAACACTGACAGATACCTGTCAGTGTTTAGAAAATATTTTTAAGTGAGCAATTTTCAAAATTTCTATATGGTGAGATTACAACATTAATCTGTGATCTTACAAGCGCCAGGGCCATATTTATTGAAGAGTTGAGACGCTTTTTTCGCAACCTTATCCTTAAAGGCGGTCGGTTCATAAATGCTTATCAAGTTAGGGTTTTCCAGGGTGATTGAAAGAATATCTTTTTCATATCTTGTAAAGAATTTGATAAAGATACTATTTGAAGTGGCTGGCAGGTATCCCGCTTCATGGGCTTTATTATTATCAAGAACATGGATATCTGAAAAATAGTCGTTGTCTTTAAGGACTCTGTAAAGTGACAGATCAATAGACATGACATATTCAGCGCCAGAAAATTTATCAGTTGCACTTGAAATGGGTCTGTTCAAATATGCATTTTTCTCATAACTTATTTTCACATTTTTCATACGGTCAAGCCTAAAGACCCTTTTCTCCTCACGGAGATGACAATAAGCCGTTAAATACCATCCACCTTCCTCAAAGAATAAATTCTTAGGGGAAATTTTCCGAGCTCTTTCTTGGTCTCTTTGTGGATTGTAATATGTCATAGTTAAATTGAACTCATCTATAAAGCTATCTAGTATGGGTCTGAGTATATTCGGTTCATAGCAGGTCGCTCAATACGGTGTGAGCCAAAACGAATATGTTTCATTAGTTTTTTGACCTTGATCTGGTCCACATCTTTAAGGGCGTGTATGACTTTCCCTTTTAAAACCTGATAGTCAGCTGTCAAACTTGGAAGCCTAATGGTTTCTCCATAATTCAGAACGATAAGAAGCATAATGATTTCCTGTTCGTTTAGACTTATGCTGGGCATAAAATAATTCATATCAATTTCATAGCCCCCGTGAACCCCTTCGTGGGTGATAATAGGGACCTTAAGTTGACTAAGTGCGTCTATATCTCGATATATGGTTCGCAGACTTACCTCAAAGAGCTCTGAGAGTTCTGATGCGGTAAGTTTTCCCCTATCTTTTAAAGCGTAAACAATTCCATTGAGTCTTTCTGTTTTTTTCATAGTGACCTCATAATAAATAGTTATTGTCCTTATTGGCAACCTCAAGTGTTCTTATTGTATATGTTCGGTAATCTCCAGAAACAAAAGGGTCACTTTTTGCGATAGTTTGAGCGCTTTCTATATCTTTGCATGTGACAAGAACCATGCCACCTGGATAGTCTTCAAATGGGCCGCAAAGAACTAGGATGCCTTTAGAATCAAGGTCTTTGAGATGCTGAACATGTTTATTTATTGCTTGTTCCGTGAGGGGCTTTGAAGTGTTTTCAAGAAATATTGCATATGTTTTCATAGAGTCCTCTTTCCTCCACTTATCAACGGATACTGTCATTTATTCATTATACTTTATTTCCACTTTGATTTTGAAATTCCTTCATACTGATCATACAAGTCAGGCTGATCTTACAAGCCAGGCGCCTATAAAACATCTTAAATACATCGTTTGGCAGCCTTCTTATAGGGTTTGACATAAAAACACATGTAAAGTAGGACACCATAATCTATATCAAAAAGAGCGCCTGATTTAAGGCGCTCTTTTTAGAGACTGTGTCTAATCAATCGTTTTCAACAACAATATACCCCGTTGTTACGTAGCCCTTGTCACTGGTCGCAGTAATGGTATAAACCCCTTCCTTGGCAGGTGCTGTGTAAAGACCATTCTCATCGATAGCTCCCGCTTCGTCTCCCGAGACTTTCCAAGTGCAAATGGCCACTTGTCCGTCCTTGTCAAATGCCTCAAGAAGAAGAGATTGTCGTGGTAGGACTCGACCAGGGTTTGGACGTATTTCTATTCGCAGTGGGTCATTGTCTGAAACAGGATGGTCTGTGTCTGATGTCATTTTTTCAAGGCGCCAACGAACTTTGACAGGCCTTGTTATGGCCTTTATATCACCAGAGAGGGCCATTCGAAAGCTTCCCTTGTTGGGATATAAGACACCCGAAACATTTATTTCAGGTTGGGCACTGGCATAGGCTGAATCTTCAAAAGCTGAAGAATCGCCAAAGAATATCTGCCGGCCACTTCCATAGTCATCCACCACATCGGGGGCGTGGTCTATTGCAAAACTTAAAAAGGCTTCTCCTCGCCCAAGACCATGGTCAATTTCGTCTGAGTAAAGGGCATTTTCCTGCAAGCGTCCTTGGGGAGGACTGAATGTATAAACCCCAGTTCTTACATTTTCAATACGACTTTTATGGACAGATTCACCTAGTTTGTCCATAATTTCAGTCAAGTCAATGTCCGGTTGATCCATACTTGTCTGACTGGTGTTTTCCGGTAATGTCAGTTCATCAAGAACTGTCCTGAGTGCATGGGGAACAATATAATCACTCTCACTTGGCTTATGAATACTGTCTATTAAATAAGTGTCCCCAGCAGGGATTAAATTAATTTTAGCCAGGCATACGGCGTCATTGTCTTTGGCCTGCATGATTTCATCAAATGGCAGTTCATAGTAGCGTTTATGCACGGCGAATTGAAGCGGGTCTTCTATCACTTCAATCTGATGGCTCAGCTCCACAGCCCTTTCTATTTGTCTTTCCCCTATATGAATATCAAAACTTCCACCAGAAAGCTTCAAGGTATCGACAACAGGTTTTAATTGACTGGTTGAGACTGGCGTCTTGACAGTGTAAATGCCGTAAGGTGTCTTATCATCAGCTTCAAAGGACAGTCTGATGGCATGCCCCTTATTTATGTATGTCCCTTGTAAATCGAGAGTCACCGAAGATGGAATCCCCTCAGCCTTTCTTTCTACAATCAGTTCAATTTCAAATGGGTTTAGAGTGCTGACAATATCATTAATGACAATATCCACCTTGAGTTCATCTGCTGAATAGATATTATACCTGGTATGCAGAAGTCTTTCCCTCAGCCGTTGAACATTTGATTTAAAGTCAGTTCTTAAAGAAAAGGCATAGGCTTCATTCAGTCGGGAGAACTCACCGTCTCCACTGGTCTGAGCTACACTATGAACCATTTCAGCAGGTTGCTCTTCATAAGCCATACAGAGATAGTAAGTGTCTTGGATTTGTTCCTGATCAAATCCTTCTATGTCACTTAACATGTGCATAGCTGGAAGAGAGACAACTATTTCCCGACCAAAACTATCAATGGCAATTCCAGGATCTATAGATATAGTCCGGTCGTTAACGGCAACCACATCAAGGCCCGTTAATATACCAGTTCCCACTGCCAGTCGATTTGTCATCCTGCGTTTGTCATTGAAATAACGCTGTTCAATTTCAAAATCGCGCACAGTCAGGAGTTTACCGTAAAAATATCTGTTGCGCGTAAACGGATAGATTTTATCATTCTCATTATGCATCTTCCTTTCAGCACGATCTGTCAAGACGGTGTTATAAGGCAGGGCTGAACTGTTGTCAAGAACCAGTTGCCCTGGTTGATTCACTCTTGAATTTATGCCCAAATAAGCGTGTTGATCAAGACGCAAATAAGGCTGTAATGAAACGAGTCGGGCTGATGTATAAGCAGGCTTAACCCCGCTTAAAGCCTTTTTCATTTGATTGTATTTTCTTTCAGAAGCAAGGGCGTCGTCTGGTACCAGCACTGTGAAGTCATTGGGATGGGCCCCGTAGAGTTTATCAAAGAGCTGATTAAGGTATGCATCTGCGTGTCCTCTATCAAGATCATGCTGTTCAATCACGTAACAGCTTTTGTCTGTTATAAACTGACTGACTTCTTCAACCGCTCGTCTAGTGCCACGAATGCCACTTAGTTCTACAGCTTTTTCTACCCGTTTTCTAAGTTCTGTATCAGTCCAAATTTCTGGACTTTCAAGACCCAGGCTTTCTGCAAGCCACCATATGTCGTCATGGTTTCCGTGTTTTGCAATCAAATGGGTTGGAGACAAATCAATTTCTGTTTCCATATCACTTAATATAGACTGGAATATTGACAAGTACCTATGAAGAAAGTTGCCTTCATCAGAAACTAGATAATACTCCGGCAAGTAATCCAACAATGATTTCATTGGGTAGTGTAGTCTAATACGCCTTATAATAGGTGGACCTTCTGGCGCATAGACACTTAGCCAACCAAGCAGGTACCGTCCCTTTAAACTATGAAGGAGGGCATCTTGCGGATATGGAATCATAACGGGATCATGTTCCAAGAGCCTATTGATCTTTTCGTGGATGCCAAGGTCCAACCGACGCATGTCTTCATAGAGAGCATCATCTTCACAAGCCAGAAAATAGCCTGTTATCTTGGTTCCTTTGGGGAGTTGGGCATCTATGGTTATTCTGTCCCATATCATGCCTTTTTCAAAACTATCAAGGGGCTTTAAAAAAAGCGTGCCCTTACGACTTTCTTCTATGTTCTTTAGTGTACATCCATCAGCGCTTGATACCATGTTCACCATTTCACATTTTCCAAAGTCTCTTGCTTTGTTAAAACTAAAGAATTTTTTATCGGTTTGCATTTTGAAATCACCATCCCTGATCATCGAGGATTTGTAGGTCAATGTCGCTTAGGTGGGCAATTGCTGACAGGGGCAGTTGTACATCCCCGTCGGCCCGCCGATAAGATCCCTTGTCGGTTCTAAGGCTTAACCTAGAAACCCTTATGATCCCACTAATGGATTCAAGGCTACGTTTTAATCTACCTGCAGAGAGTCTTCTGCCAAAAAGCTTGCCTGTCTGAGGTTCAATAAATCCCAGTACAAGATCGCGCACTCTTGAAGGATCAAGGTGTACAGCTGGATCTTTAATAATCTCAAGTTTGACTTTGAGGCCTATATAGTCTGGTCCTGTTACAAACCACTGTTCTGTAATAAGACGTGTTTGTTGAATTCTCTTATTGATGAAATCCACATATATTTCTGGCAGTTCAGGATTGATACTTTCTGACTTTGGAAGGGCAATAATCCGACCAGGCTTAGAGCTGTTGTCCCCTACAATGACAGATACATCTCTAATGGCCAGCCCTGGTGTTGTTTTGACGATTTCCTCGATGTGTTCCTTTGAAACCATGCGAGAGAGCTTTGAAACTTCCTTGTGAAATCTGTTGAAAGCCTCTTCGTCAGATTCCCTAGCACGCCCACCTTCAGCCTTAGAAACAGGTGTGAATTGGTATGTGCTTGACATGACTTCATCCACATAGAGCTTCTTATACTGTCCATTGCCCATATCTTTTTTTGAAAACTTTGCTTTCACAATTCGAAGCGCCCTGTTTTTAGAATCAGGCAACATGCCGTGTTCATTATTGCCAAAGGCTATTTGACCAGAGTCGGGCATGAGAACAATGTGCCTATCGTCTGCTTTTGAGGCATAGAGGTGGTGGACACATTGCCATGGCCTCCATTTGTCCTGATGATAGTCTTCATTTATCTCCACTGAAAAATCATTAAAAAGGATATTTGAATAAGTGGTGTCAATTGTGTCGTATGGTCGTCCAGTAACATCAAAGCTTCTGATGCCCCCCAGTGTTGGGTCACCAGTGATAAGTCTTAGGTTTGTAATATCCACTGAGTCGTGGTTTTCTCCAAGAACCAAGCGCATAGACCCATTGTCATTTCTGTGGCAGGCATAATTGCTTTTATCAATGGCCTTATAGCCGGAAGGCGTTAGAATCTCAAGAATCATATCAGCCCCTTCAGGCACATAGTCATCAATTTGAATATCAAGGCCCCCTTGGCCCAGTGATTCCTCATCAACATGGGCATGGATTTTATGGCAAGCCACGGCAGTTTGTTCCTGCTTTAGGCGAATGGCATTCATAATAAGGTTTTCAATCACTGGTGGTCTGTCGTAATAAGCGTTTATGAGTCTGTAACGAAGCCAAACAAGAGCTTTTTCCCCTTTTGAGAAGCTGACATTTTTGAATGTAGGTTCCCTTGTCTATTTTTAATGTGACAATGCCATCGTTCATAAAACCATGGGTTTCATCAATGATTTCTTCAACAGCATGCCAGGACAGGACGCCCTTCTTGTTTAAAAGTGCCATTTCCCAGACACCATCTGCAAAGGAGATTTCATTGTAGTCATAGGGATTTCTAAAACCAATAGGATCATCTTCAAGATCTATAAAGAAAGATAGAAGTCCTGGTCGAAGGTCGTCAAATCCTATGTACAAGCATTGCCCTTTCCCTGGTGTGGGACCAAAGGGATATGCGGCGGCGTTGTTGTCAAATGCGCCAATCAAGTCAGTGATGCTGCCCCTGAAGTCTTCATCTGAAGAATATACGGAAACAATGGTGGAAACCTGAACCTGGGCAGAGCTTGATAACTCAAATCGCGTGTCACCCGCCCAGACAGGAAAGCCTCTTGGTATGATTTGCGTTTGTCTAATTCGCCCTGACAAATAATCATCTTCTGCACTGTCTGTAAAGGTGACTGTGGCAATCATCTGAGCAGGTTGCCCTGAAAGAGGCGATATGCCAAGCAAGTCCATATAGGCCTTTTGTGATATAAGGTCACTTTGGTCCATATAATACTGCATGTTGTCCTTAAGCCAAGACAGCATTTCAAGAATTGTTATGCCTGGGTCAGAAGCATTTTCGTTGGTCCAGTCAGCCGCATATTTTTGAATAAGCCGTCTGGATCTATTAACGATATCTATGAAGTTTTGGTCATCCAATCGATGCGGCTTTAACATATGATACACCTCTTACTATTTGTGGTTGGAAATTCTTATTCTCACATCATGTATACCACTGACCACAATGGCGTGGGATAGGTCAATACGACCATGAGTTCTGTGATTGACAGGTATTCGGTTGTTTCCATCAATGACATGCATTTGGATCATAACATTGTCAATGAGCTCGGTGCCCATTAGCATATGCTTTAAATCGGCCAGTATGGACGTATGTTCCGGTAAGACCCCTATCTTCCAACCCATCTTTTTAGGGCCGCCATATAGGGGATGAAAGTAATCATCCAGTTGCTTGTTCCAACGACTAAGCGCCTTAATATAGTCACCGGCAGACTCAACGACAACATCCATATTGACACTGAATGTGATCATGAGAGGTTCTTTTATAACAAGTCGATTTTGACCTGTTAGCATAAGCGGTGCACTTTCATTCAGAATGTCCTCAGCTTTGTCTTTGAGTTCATAAAACTGACTGATTTGATAGGGAAATGCATCCGGAAGTATGGAAATATTCAGTTGCCCCTTATGACTGGTTACATGAACATCGTGAATATCCCTATTCTTTGACTTCAGAATGCCTTCTATATCTCTATGGGAAAGGGCGAGTCCTCTATGACGAATGTGTTCACTCGTTCTTTCCTCTGCATGTATGGTGGGTTCAATGCCCAGTCCGTCCCATACAGGGCTACCGTTGTAGACTCTTTCTAGAAACGGCAAGCTGTTCACAGCTTTATTGACTTTGCCAGCTTTCAAGTTGCCGGAAATACCTCCGCCGAGAGCGTATCGCACCCTGATAAAATCGGCCTGATCACTATGGGGAATTCGACCCGTCTTGCCATCGCCAAACATTATGCGACCCAGTTCTAAATCAATGACATAAATGCGTCCATCATAGGCCTTATGAGCCTTATCACTTAAGGCAACAACTTGTTGCCATTTTATCCAAATGCCTTCTATTTCTCCGCGCTTATCTCTTTCAATCTGTATGTGGTTGGGGCCTTTTTCTAGTGCCAGTGCCATGTCCTTCTCATTCATTGAATCTATTTCATTGACCCACACATGGGCTTTTAGAACAGGCGCTCTAGAAAGATATATTTTTGCATAAGGCTGTATGCTTGCCAGTGTGAAATACTCTGGGGTCAAGGTTTCTGTTTGTTCAATTCGAACGGCATTAAGACGCAGCTTGAGTTTGCGTGTGTAGGTTCTCGGTGCGCTTAAACCATTTAGACCATCCATTGGAAGTAAGCGTAACCAGTAGGAAAGCTGGTTAAACCTCTTAATCTGACTCATGGACTTAGGGGCCATAAAACTGACGAGTCCATTCATGATAAAACCATCTGTCTCGTCTTCATGGGGTAAGTCGTACCAGCCAGCTCGTCCGCCAATCGTGCCATAATACTGGATCTTATGGGCCACAGAAGTGTTTTCTTGAGTGTTTAAAATTGGCTCAATTTCAATCCGTAAAGGCCCTTTTTCAAGGTTGGCAGTCAAACTTAAGTAGACCGCTTTTCCAATGTTATCATCAGGAGATTTAGCAAGGCTTATAGTGGCAAGCCCCACCTGATCTCTATGAAACACTTGATGCTCAAGGTTTGAGACCGTTTCCAGTTGGAGGGGTCTTTGTTTAATAAATTGGGTTTGTTCCTCTGTGTTACAACTTATTGCAAGGGCTTGTATAAGAGGAACGGCCCTGTCCCCCTTAGGTGCAAAGGCATTTTGAATCTTGTTAATGCGTACACGAATGTAGGTTGAGGCTGCTGGTCCAAAAACAGCAGAAGCCATATCATTTGGGCAAACAAACTCAACGTGCCATGGTCCATCTTGAGGAATTATGTAGGCCTGGGCGTTGACCTTGAGGGGTGTCCAGCCGATTCCATTCCAGTACTCCCAGATAAGACTTTCAATTCGTATGGTTCTAGGTTCGGGTTCTTTTAATTCTGACGCATTCATAATGTTTCGCCATCTTATGTTTGCTTCCTCAGAAATTGCTTCTATAGGTAGAATATGATGCATGAGCTTCATATCAATTTGAATGAGGGCACCAGGTTTTGAAAAGGCGTCATCATCGCCTATATAAAAGGCATCGAATACATTATATGTTTTAGAAAATGGATATATTTGCGTCCTAGAGTCTATGAGGTCATCGTTGCAGAGTATCACTTGAGGATCAAGTTTATCTATCATGAGTTTGAAATCTAAATCCAGTATTTCAATGTCTCTAAAATAGGCAATATCAATAATGCGACATTCAATGGCTCCCGAAAGCCGTATGTCATCACTTAACTTTATGTAAAGATCGTCTGATTTTTTTTGTCGCTTCAAGATTCACTAAGGTGTCATCGTTTTGGATTCGCGTTATAAATTGGGCTTTTTTCGGATCGCACAAGCCATCCACCAAGCGACTTTTATCCATTTCTTGACGTGTTGTGAATGTCAGTCCAAGAGACATACCTTTTCTCAGATACAGCCATTTGGGGTCACGGATGGTGAGGGATGGCGTGTTGACATTTTCCTTATAGTCCACGTGAAAGAGTGGGAACTCTAATCCATCATCTAAAGCTGTGTGTTTTGAGAACCAGCCGTATTCATGGTCATAGACGAAAGCCTGGTTTAATTTGCTGTGAGTCACGTATAGGGGCTGGGTGGTTTCAAAATGAAGTTCCGTGTCTTCAGTGGCTTGTGCTAAAAGTTGGAAGCCCTCTTCAAGGAAGACGCCATTTGAAGCCCCTCGCTGAGTTCAAAGCTAACAAACCCTCTTGATGCAACAGGGCCATAAGGGACAGGATTAAATAGATTAATAAGGTCACGCCGCTGTTTATTGGGAAGTTGATTGAGTCTTTGGGCCTGCTCCATGTACATATCCTTAAAGATAAGGGCAAGGGCTGATCCAAAATCCGGCTCATTAAAATCAGGATTCCAATCTGGCGTATAGCTTTTGCAAGGCTTCTAATCCGCTCTAATATTTTATTTTTTTCGCTTTCTTTAATAATTTGCGGCTTCATGATGCCCTCCCGTGGATGTTACTCAATGCCTTCTGTAAGATAAAATGGGAATACCAAGTTGTGCGGGTTATTGGTTGCTCGAATGATGTAATTGATTTCAATGAGAACACAGCCATCCTCTGTGGGGTGCTGGTCTGCAAGAACTTCAATATCATTGATTCTTGGTTCCCATAGGGTCAGGGCCTCTTCCACAACATGTTCCATCTGTTTGAGATTTGTATAATCAATGGTTTCAAACGTATAGTCGTGAATGTCACAACCAAAGGTAGGACGCATGACACGTTCGCCCTTTCTTGTCATTATGATCATTCGAATGGACTGCTCTATAAGGTTTTCGTCTTGGGAAACAGATATTTGACCCATTTGTTGGCTTGGCCTGATGGGAAAGCTCCAACCAGTGCCTGTAAACTTTTGATTCATAGGACCACCCTTATTCGTGATTTTCCTTGTTCGTGTAAAGGAAGGTTAATTAATTTTGACTATAGCCCCTTTAATATTGGCAGGACCACTGGCTTCGACGTTCATGAGCCCACCTGATTTTACTGTCATAGAGGCATCGGCATTTATGTCAATTTTTGCAGCCTTAATGCTAAGTGTTGTGGTTTTAATATCTATTTTCTGACCGGCGCCATCAAGGATTATTTGAGAACCTCCGGTTTTCACCATTATTTTCTTTTCGGCATTCACGTTAATTTGACCGCCTTTAGCATCAATTTTGACACCGTTTTTGCCCCCCTTGTCAGACACTTCAACCACTTCATCCTTGTCCTTCATGGTGACATGAAGACCTTTTGGGGTTTTAATGTCTACCACAGACTCTTCTCCATTTTCCGAGTCTTCTAAAATGACCTCTATACCTGATTTGGTTTTAATCATTTTAGTGAGATTCTTTCCTTTCTCATTGTCAACTGGGGGTTTGTTTTTTGTATTCCATAATCCAGCCATAACAAAGGGTTTATGGATATCGCCATTGATAAAGCCCACAAGGACTTCATCATCCACGTCGGGAATGAAATAGGCACCCATCTTATTGCCTGCAAAGGGTACAGCCACGCGAATCCAGTCCGTTTCATTGTCGCTGGTGTCTCTTAAGAGCAGCTGAACCTTGACCCGACCCAAGTTTTCTGGGTCTTCAGTGTTGGTCACAATGCCCAAGGTAAGTCCGTACATTTTATCATCAGATTTGCTCGATTCTTCTTTTAAAAGGTCAATTATACTCATATTACATTCACCGCCACATCAAATGTTGTTGTAAATCCCCCATCACCGAAACTGTGTTTTACGCCGGTGATATAATAGTCATTATCTATTGTTGGATCAAAATTTTTAAGTTGCAGGTACGGCCGGGAATGATTTCTGGAAGACCAATACAGGTGCCTTTTCCTTTGACAAAGTTCATACTCCGTCTGTCCAGTTCCGCTTCAGCCCTTTTTTTGGCTTCTTCTGCCGTGGTTATGGTTTCGTCAACTATGGTCACCTTTGCCCCTTTAAGGAGTTTCGTGACACCATCAGCTTCTTTTTTCCCCTTACCAGCTTTTTTGACTTTATCAGCCTTCCCTTCGACAACCTTATGATTTTTAGTGTCATAGCCTCTCACTGTCACCTCGCTGACTTGACAGTGCAGGCCAATTTCTCTTGAAAAGGACATAATATACTGTCCCCATTCAAAGGCAATTACAGGTTTTGTGATTTTTCTTGGTTCACGAAAGTAAACTGTATCTCCCAGGGCAAAAAACTCATAATTAAGTTTCTTTGAGAGCTCAACAACAAAGTCATAGTCGCTCTGTCTATTCTGTTCTATGGGGTGCTCGAGCTTTGGGGTTGAATCAACCTCAACTTTTTTAGCGAGGGATTTATAGTCATTAAAGATTTTCTTAATTGCGTCTCCATAGGTCTCATAGACCTTTTTCTCGGATTTTATGTCCTGCATCATAAGGCCCTTAACATCCATACACTCTATGCTGAGTTTGGGAAATTGGGACTCGGAGAAATCTGCAGTGACCTGAGAAATATAGCCCTTATAAACGGACACAGTTTCAATGTAGCCCAGCTCAATATCCACTATATTTCCGAGAACAAAATATTTATCAAGCCAGTCTTTGTTAAAAGACCTGTTTTTTAAATCATAGGCGTTTAAAATGTCAAAGGTACAGGAATTGGCTGACTGTTTTATACCCAGTTCCACACTGAGGCTGGAAACGACTATTCCAGCACTGGACAAGTCCTTGCCCTTTATTTTGATCACTTGGGTGGGAACAGAAAAGTCCTTGTACTTTTTAGACAGTTCGCTGATTTTATACTGTTTTTTGTCCATTTTTGTCACCTGCCTATCAAGAGAAGATTGTCCAATTTTATCTGGTCCTATCTATGAATCATGAATATTTGGAACCTTGATACTGCGCCCAGTTGGTGGAATCCTTGGATTTGCGATGCCATTGGCTTTTGCAATACGCTTCCATTCATTGGGGTTGTCATACTCATGGGCAGCCAGTTGCCAGAGCTTTTCTTCTTGTTTTAGAATCCTATGTTTGGTCCTGTCAGGTGACTCCAGGGGTGTTTTCTTCATAAGGGCTTCTAGGGTGTCAACGGACTCAAGGGTCATTGAAATTTTGGCCCGAACTGGTTTTCCGGAATCGAGAAACATGGTAAAGGTCTGTGTGGCCTTGGTCAAAACGCCTTGAAAATTCAAAGACCCCCATACAAACTTGATTTCTGGTGGTTGATGAAGGCCTGCGTCCACCTTCATTGCCCCCATGACCTTTTCAGTGAACTTGCGAACATCCTTTTTCTTTGACTCTGGTGCTGGAGATGCATAGGTGTCAAAGAAGAGTTCAACTTCAAGCTGTGGCACTTCTGATCCAACATACTGTTTGACGGGTTGTTCAGCACCAACGGGCTGGATCCACTTATACTTTTTGGTGTTTGTGATTTTGTATTCATTAGGGTTAAAAAGAACCTTGATTTTTTCTGTCTTTTTTTCACCAATGATATGAACTTCAGCTTTTTTAAGAGCCATTTATCTCACCTGCTATTCTCCTGTATAGAGTGTTGTTACAGACCGCGTCTTCTCTTTTCAAAGGCAATTCGTTTTTCGAATTTGTTGTATATTTGTTCAAAAATAGCATCCACATCAACCTTGTCCATGACAGGTGCTTCAGAGACCGGTGGCTTATATGTCATGACGTCTTCCACTGGTGGACTTGTTTTGTCCATGTCAATTTCCATGCTTTGCATAGGTCTAGAAGCCGGTTTATCATCCAATTTTGGCATCTGCTGGACGGCTTGCTTGGCATAGTCCATTTTGACGGGACGAATGGTATGGTGCTCAACCTCTTGTATGGCATGGATATCCAGCTTGGCCATACTTTCCCGGGTCTGTAAATGGGTTTTTTGAAGTGTGGTTTGATTCACTATCAACTTTTTGCTCTTAAGAAATTGATCGGTGACCCTTGTATACATGTGAGTCTGGGTCTGCCCCAAGAGGTCCTCGCTAACTTTCTTTGCCGTATGCGTATGAACAAGACTCTTATTTTCATTAAGCTTTCTGTCAACCATGGTCTTCATATTCTCAAGATTATCCTGGAGCTGTCCCACTTTTGGTTGAAGGTCAATTGTTTGATTTTGACCAGTCTTTTTAAATCTTAGGATTTTGTCATCCTGAAGGTGTATAAATTGTTCAGAATGAGTCAAGATTGTTTTTTTATTAAATGTTAACCTTAAGGATTGACTCATTTTGAAACTTTCCAGGCCTTCAGTTTCATGATTGCCTAGGTGCTTATGAGTTAGGAGCTTATGATTTAAGAGTTTTTGGTTTAAAGTCTTCAAATTAATTGGTTTCAGGTCAGCCCATTTTAGGCCGAGTGGTTCTGGTCGGATTGTTCTGTCTTTAAAGGTTGAAGCCTTTAATGAATCAGCTGGCCATTTTCCTATGTCATAAAGTTGTAAATAGGTATTATGGTTAATATCATTTGTAAGAGGCTGAACTTGCTTAATGTTCTTTTCTGGATTCACACTTGATTTGTTTTTTGAAAACGGAAACAGCCCTTGTATAAAAACCAGTGTTTTTTTCTAGTATGGACTGGAGGGCCAGAATGACCTCTGCTCTGTAGGTGCTGTTCATAGTCTTTCTGTGTTGTATGCTAATGTGCATTTGTTGATTATGTGGTCTAAACTGTTTGGATGCCTTTTCTGATCCAAAATGTGGATTTTTTCTAGCCCTGTCCTGACTTATAAGTTCATTTTTTTGACTTGTTAAAATAGACCTATCTGACTTGTCCACGCTTTTGTTGAATGATTTATCTAGTGATTCATTGAGCGACTTATTTAGTGACTTATTTATGGATAGACTTAGTGATTTATCTAGTGATTCATTTAGTGACTTATTTAAGCGTATATTTAATGACTTATTAAATGACTCACTTAATCTATTATTGAGTGATCGACTCATTAATTCAAGATCGACAGAGTCCTCAGCATCTTTCACTTTAATAACGTGTGCAGTTTTTGACTCAATGTGTTTTAAATCGATTCCAAGTCTTGTGAAATCACGTCTTGATTCAATTTCCTGCACGCCGGTTTTAAGATGTATAAAAGCAGTTAAATCAGATCTTAGTAAAGAGTTTGAAAAAACACTTGGAGCCACTAAAAGACTTTCAGTTTTTGATAGACTTGGGACAAGTGAGAAGCTTGGTGTCTGTAAAACGCTTATGTCATGTATTTGGTCTTGTGATTCTACAAGGCTATAATTGATACTTCTTGGTCCCCATGTAGCTTGTTCTAGGGCTAGATGGTTAAAATGCCTTGTCTGCTTATCAGAAGTCTGTCTGTTCGCAACCGTGTCAGTGATAAGGGTCTGAACATGCTTATAAATGGCTTCAAATCTGTTTTCTTTGATAAGACCTGTCACATATGTTTCAGTCAATTTTTCGAAGGTCTCATTTAATTTGTCTTTATTGGCCCTTGTAATGGCATGTTGGTCAAGGATATTCGCAAAAGCATCGGGCAATTCCTTATTTAAAATTTGATGGATTTGTTTCCAAAGCCCATTGGTTACCTGACTGGTCTGACTTGCTTCTATAAATAAGCCTGAACCAGCAACAACTTCTTCAAGTTGACTTGTAAGCGTTTCGTGAATATGGTCAAGAACCATTTTTTCAAATTCTTTTGAGAGCAGGTTTTCAAGGTTATGTTTTTCTTCGTGCAGGACTCGCTTAATGAGAGACTTTTGAGTCTTTCTTTTCTTATGATGCTTGGCTTTAGGTCCCCTTGCTGCTTTCTTGCTTTGAAGGGGTTCTTCCACTTTTGTCTGGGCCAAGTCACTGAGTATGAGCGAAACCTTACTTTGCAGCCCTTGGTTAACTTCTAGAAGTGCATCATAAACCGTTTGGTGAATCATTTGTATATGGGTTTGATTAATATGAACAGGTGCATAGGAATCATATGAGTCATGTTTTGAATGAAGTTGATTTCCTATAAAATTATCAGTTTCTGCAAGCTCATGGTTTTCAATATGACTTTTATAAAGACCTATTTTGTGAGCATAGGGTCCCAAAATATCTGATTGCAGGCTTGTTTCAATAGCTTTTTGCAAATAGAATTGATCATTCTTATGCCACTGATTCAGCAAAGTCTGCTCCGACTGGAAGTAACTCAAAGTGTTTTGTCCATGCACATGGTCTGCTTCTATCGTGCTGATCAATCTATTTAAGGACAGACGTCTAATATGGCTTAGTGGCATATTAAATATAGTTGTCATCCCATTTATCAAGTAACCATTGATGCTGTTTTCAAGGTCACGACTTGACTTCTGACCCGTGTCACGGTCACTATAATAGCTAAAGTACTGATTGAAGCCATCCTGACTCATTTCCGCTTGTTGTGCAGAAAACATAGTTTGCAAACGGTTGGATATAGGACCATTTATATTTAGGGTGCTGAGACTTTCTATTTTAGAAAGACTGAGTAGCACGCTGTTTATAAATGGATTCTCATATGTTGTTTTATTGTATGCGGTTGTAAATTCTTTTAGAGTGAGTGGACTCAATGTATTCTTAATAAGCGCTTCAAGTGCATAAACTTCATCTTTGACATCATGAGATCCAGACTCTTTTAGATTTGATAAAATATGCTGGTCAACATGGTGCTTTAGCATTCTTATGGTAGGTACATCCGACATTTTAAGACCATGACGTGTTTTATCTGAGTATAGAGGGGCCATGATATTCGATTCATGATGTTCCAAATGCAAAGTTTTTAAACTAAGTGGCTTATCACCAAATGAACCGCTTATGTTATCAAAATAATTGTAGGTCCCTTTTGACAAGAGGATTGACAAGGCATGGCTGTTAAAAATATGACTGTCAAGACCGATCCCCTTCAAGATGCTTTCAATTAAGTGGGACTGAAACACATTATCATGGGTGGCTAATGTGGTCCTAGACCCCTTATTGATTTGAGACACCACAACATCATATTGTGTGTCATTTCTATGACTCAAACCAGTTTTATACATACTTACGTTCTTCAAATTGTCATATTTCTTCAAATAAGACTGAAAAAATATCATGTCTAAACGGCCTTGACTATTTGAATGAAACCCTGGGCTTAAACTTTCAAAAAAACTGCTTTGGCGAATTGAGAACATGGTGCCAAATTGGGCTTGTTTCTTGAGTGTTTTGGTTTTCAATATGTTTTACGTAATAGTCTGAACCATTATTACTTAAGCTGAAGGCATCAGATTTTGAAGACATGGTTTGTAAAGTGTAAAACTGTGAAGGTTCTCCATGTATATGTTCTTGAACATTTTTCTGTGTATTCTTTTGTATCTTTTCTTGCATATTTTCTTGTATGTTTTCTTGTACGGTTCCTTTTATATTTTGAAACTGTATGGAATCTGCTTCCTGTGATTTAACTGGTGAAATTTCACCGTCCACCATTTTATGCACAAGGTACTTGTCCTTGTTCCTTTGTGTATAGAGGTCTTTTGATTCAAGCTGGTCGGCCATGATCCTTTCAATATGTATATTGCCTCGAAGGGCTAGATCTCTTGTCACTAAAGGTCCCTCGAATAGGAAATTTGTGGTCCCATTAATATGGGGACTCAGTGTGCTTGTAAAGCTGTTGATGCCTTGATCCTTCTCATTAATAAGATCTCTTCCCATAAGGGCAGTCTTGCTTACAAAGACAGTTTCTGTTGCCAAAGCGGGAATATAGACCTCATTTGATCTGTCTACGAGCTGGCTAGAATGGATCATATAGGTCTGGGCAGTCTTAAACCATGTCTCAAAAGACTTGGTGTTTAAATTATGTTCTAGTACTGAATTTGCATGTTTCCAGTATGGTCCTCTTGAAAACTTATTTTCATTACTGTCAGCCTTGTCTAATAAAGTTGTCTGCATGGTCCTAATATTTAAGCTAGAAGGCATTAAACCACTCATTTGACCCAGTATTTGAGCAGACAGTCCCTGAAGCTGATAAAGGGCAAACTCAAAGGAAGAGGATGTAAATCAACATAAGAAGCTGCTTTCAAATCATTATGAGAACTTGTTTTAAAATCATCTTGACTAGGTCTATAGCTTTTCAAAAACAGCTCCATTGATTTGAAAGAAGCCGAAATGTTCTTGTTTTTATAAAGTGCGTTTTCCTTTCCTAGTTGACTGGCCTGCACTGAAGCAAGAAGGATGTGTAAAGGCGAATGATCTTCTAATTTTCTAAGATCAAGGTCTTGGTTGTTAGCCTGACCTGATTGACTTTCAGTCTTTCGTTCAAGCATGTTATGAACAGTTTGTCTAAACCTTGCAATGGGATTTAAAGAAGTCTTGCTTGCCTTATCTTGGCTGGCTTCAAGACCAGGAGTCCTATTTTCTAAATATGTGTTTAAGAACTTTAAATACTGACTATCAGATGCCATTCGCAGTTGATGAATGACATTAACCGATTGATTAATATTTTGTATTTGCTGGTGGTAATTCTTAATGTACTCATTCTTATTGATGGTACTCTTAAAAACGGTTTTGCGTCTGGCTGTGAAGACATCTCTGGACTTAATTCAAATCCCATAAGTTCTAGGAAATATAAATCCACAGGACGAAATGCCGCGCTGTTAAAACCATACCGGCTCATGATATAGGTAGAAAATAGCGAGACACTTGGGTTCATTATGATATTTGATTTTATGCTTTGATGTTGAATCATCGTCTTATGCTGAATCATATTGTCCTCTTCTGTCCTTTTGGGCGCAATGGACTTCATTTTTAGCATGTTTCATCCGCTTGTTTTTGAGCTTGTTATAGAGTATGCTTACCTGTTTCACAGGTTGGATTTTTCACCTTAGACATAAATACTTAAGTATACATAAATATATTATGTCTTCTCCGTTAGACCGGAATGTGTAATTTCTAGGGTCTCTATGGCCACTTCATTGCCCATGGCATTCAGGGAAGGGCCTGTCCATTTCGTTGGGAAGGCATCTTGAAATTCCCAAGTGCGAACGACAGATTTGTCTTCCTTACGCAGTTTAATGGTTCCACTTGATTTTTGAAGCTTACCTTCCTTTATGTGCTGAAACCATTTGATCATTCGCGCCAGGTCTCCAACACCTCTCTCAAGAACCAGTTTTCCACTTTGCACACGTTTGGGAAGCATGTGAACATAGCCGTTTACTCCGCCCTCTTGGTATTCCTCAAGCTCTATCTGACCTTCTAAGCCAGAAACTTTAGAGAAATTCCCCTTAAAGTTCCCAATCTCCACTTCATATCTAAAACAAGTCCCAGATTATCATTTTTACCCATACATCACCTCTAAATGAACTGTGACCACACTGTATTCTTGCTATACAAGATATTTGTAAGGGACTCTAGGAGTCACTTTTAAAACACATCAAATATATTGTCAGGTGTGTCGTTAAGCTTTTTATTAATACTAGAGATCTGTTCACAGTACTTTCGTCTTTCCTTGTGTTCCATGGCCATGACTTCCTCATGGGACCAGTGGAAATAGTAGCTATAAAAGCCACCTCTTCGTATATTTGCGCCAAGGGATAAGTCATTATCCCTTTAAGTTGAAAAAATCAACAGGCGTCTCATGTTCGTGTCCACATTTTGGGCAAACTATAGGATAAGCCGGTGATTCCATTTGATTAATACGTTGGTAAAGGTCTTGAAGGTAGGCCAAATCTGCTGTGAACAGCTTTTCAATAACCTTTGTATCTATATGGCCAACGTCGCCAAGTTTCGTAATCACGCGGGAAAGCAAAATAACCGATAGATAACTTGGGTTCTGCTGCACACGTGGATCTCTCATAGGTAAAATTTCGTCGGCTGCGGTTGCCAGTCTCATAACGCCTCTTTTATGCATATTGCCTTGCTGATCAATAAATCCTTTAGGTAGTTCAAATTCATATTCTGTTTGGAATGGCATAGTGTTTCCCCCTTATGATGATTTTCGAGTTTATAACCTATATATAAATTTATCCAATTCTCAACTATTCTAACCAATATTACGGAAACGGGACTCCAATTAGGAGTACCCGCTTCCGAATTATTACCTATTACTGCGATCTTGTTAGGCCTTCATGGGCAATCTCAAGAGATTCCATAGCAACCTCAGAACCAGTGGCATTAAAATCAGGCGCTGTATATTTCACTGGCCATGCATTGATCATTTGCCATGATGCTGCATCGTCACCAGCTTCATCGATTGCTGTGATTGTCACAGTTTTACGCTCGATTGTGCCTTCTGTAATTCCATCAAGCCACTCATAAAGCACCATTGAATCAGAGGTACCCCATTTTAAAGTGATGTTTCCGTATTTTGTAAGTCCAGGAAGCTTACGAGGTGTCGTAACATCGTCGCCTTCTCTGTATTCGATAACGTCTACTGATGTATCAAAGCCAGAAACTTCTGCAAAGCCACCGGCTTCTAAACCATCAATTTCCAGACGGAATCTAAAATTCCGATATGGGTGTTTCATATCAGCCATAGATATTCACGCTCCTTATAAGAGTTATAGGTTATTATTGTTCACTGGTTTTCTGAGCAATTCTAAAGATAACAAATTCAGCAGGTTTAACAGGTGCAACCCCGATAACACAAATGAGTCTGCCGTTTTGAATATCATCTTCAGACATTGTCGTACGACCAATATCAACGAAGAACGCCTCACCTTGAGAACTGCCAGCAAGTGCGCCACTTCTCCATACTCCTGTTAAGAACACTTCGATAGTACGCTTAACTCTTGTCCAAAGCTGTTCATCATTTGGCTCAAATACAACCCAATTCGTATTGGCTTTAATAGATTCTTCTAAGAAAATAAAGAGTCTTCTTACGTTGACATACTTCCAAAGAGAATTAGATGAAGCAGTACGTGCACCCCAAACGCGAATGCCTTGTCCTGTAAATGTCCTGATTAAGTTTACGCCCTTAGGGTTTAAAATGTCTTGTTCGCCCTTGCCATAAAGAGAACTTAAACCAACAGCGCCACGAACGACTTCGTTAGCAGGGGCCTTGAAGACACCGCGCTCTGTGTCTGAACGTGCATAAATACCAGCCATTGCACCAGATGGTGGCATGAAAATGTTTCGCTTATCAAGCGGATCAAACACTTCTAGCCATGGATGGTACATCGCCGCATAATCAGAGTCAAACATGTTTCTAAAGTTTAGAACATCACCGACTTTTTTCTCAGAAACAGGCACATCAAGAACTGCAAAACGACTCTTTGTGTTTTCGCAGTGTGCCACAAGAGCAAGCTGTACGTTTGGATCTGTCACACCAGGAACAGCCATAATACTCACCTGTTCATTTTCTAGGAATGACTGGATGCCTGTACGTTTTCCAGGGCCATCATCAGATCCCATAAAAGTTGATGATGTTACGTTGTCAGCCGTGCCGTCAAAACCGCCGTCAAGACCGAAAACATATGTACCTTCTGAATTTCCCGTTAGGCTTCATAAGGCGCTTTAGCACCTTCTGCATCGCCTTCAACCTGAGCTTCTATGAGATCAGACTTAGCCAGACGCTTTGTAATAAAGTTTGCTGCAGCAATATTTAGTGACACATTTTCATAGGATTCTAGCAGGTCTTGGTAGCCCACTTCCATATTGAACTCACATGTTTGAATGGTCTTTTTTGGAAGAAGCTCAGTGTCGACAACGTCTGCACCAAACGGTTCTTCAAAACAAGCACATTCTCCACAGATGAAGCCACTTTAGCAAATTCAGTTGCTTCGCCATCAGTGAACATAACAATGTCACCAACATTGAAACCGACAGCAGATTTAACTGTGTAAGACTTTTTGTCTCCGTCTTCTGCCATTTCCATAACTTGCGTTTTAGCCTTGCTCGTAGGTGCAAATTTCACGCGAATGTCATTGCCCCATGCACCAGGATTTTTGGCTGTGATATTTAGGTCATATCGCCCTCAATTTTAGATTCAGCAATTTTAGCGTCTTCAGGGCCACACGCATAATATAGGCTCTTGAACCGCCATTATTGAAGAACGCTTCCACGCCATAGGATAAGAACCGATATTCACCAAACTGATTTTCTGACAGATAACTGCCATATTTTCTTCTAAAATCAGCAATGTTTGTTACAAGTTCAGGTGCGCCAACAACGGCACCTCTTTCAGCTAGACCAACAAAACCGCAAGTGCTTGTACTGACGCCCTCCATCGGCCGTGGTCCCATCTCGAACTCTTCAACGTATACTCCAGGTGATAAATACTCTGCCATACGTGTCCAATTTCAGATCATTGACCTGAAATTAGTCCCTCCCTTCGATCTTTAATAGTTTAAAATGCAAATTCCACTTTAATGGCATCCAGCGACTTTCTCTGCTGGGCCAGATCTTCAATCATTTCCTGGAATACACCGATGATGTCGGCAAACAGGAAAAGTGTTTCGATTATATCTGCTTCATTGACCGTTTCGCCATCGGGAAGCACCATTACATATCTGCAGTAAATGCGTTCTTCATTGATGCCGAAATGTCCAATTGGCATTCTTGCATTAATCTCTGTAAGAAGATCTTTCACCTTGTTTTCTGTGGTTTGGCTGAATGATTCAGGCAACTCCACATAAAACTGCATGAGATTAATATGCTCAAGCTCATCGTCTGGTCTTGGTAGCAGAGCCAGATTCACCAACTGATCTCGATTTTTGTAGTCATTGTCTAGGGCAACGACCATAGTTCCCAGGCCAAGTTCTTCCGTTTTGGTCAAAACACGAGATTCTATATCGATTTCAGACAGTTTCTGACTCAGGTACTCCAATTTGATCAGATCCTGATTTCTTACAGTCTCGGTCATGGAATCCCTCCTTACTCAGCCAGCGCTTCAATTAGAAGCTTCTTCTGTTCTTTTTTCTTGCCATTGTTTTTATAAAGTTCCTGCTTGTCGACACCTGTGGCATCAATGTCAGAATCAACGTGATCAAACTCGTCGATGGTTTCCACTTCGGTATTAAAAGGTGTCATCCCACCAACGTGTTCAAGAAGAATGCCTGTGTAATCAACAGCGTCTTTCATCTGTTGAGGTGTCATTTTCAGTTCAGCAAGACTAATGGCTTTTTCAGCTAGGCCCTTGCCCATCTCAATGCCTTCCGATGCAGCATCTAGGGCAGCCATACCGGCTTCAGAAGCACCCATTGATGCAAAGAATGACACATCTTTCATTATGTTGACTGTGGTATCTAAACCATCAAAAGCGGCATCCTTGCCTTTTTTGATTTGCCTGTCCTTGTTCAATTTCATAAGTCTATCGTCAATAAGATACTGACGAATATCCTTAGTTTCTGAATTATCAAGTGTTTCTCTTGTACCAGGTCCTCCCTTGTATTTCTTTTCAAGAAGGTCTTTGTTCACGGTTTCATCAGTCTTTTTAACACCGATCTTCCGTTTGGCCCAAGAAATAAAACCTGTGGACTTTTCAACATACTTTCCGTCTTTGTCTTGCTTGTCACGGTATTTTTCCTTGAATTTTCTTCTGTTTGCAACCATGCGTTTTCTGGTCGAATTGATAACGAAGAATTGAACCATCTTATACACAGTTTTCACTGCAGCCATTATGGATCTTAAAACTGGAACCTTACTGATGATTTTTTCACCAATAGCAAAGAGCTTGTCCTTGTGTTCAACCACAAGTTCCTTAAACTTCTGCCACTTGCTTTTTTCTTCAGCGATTTGGTCTTCGTCCTTGTCCTTTGATTCTTTGACCTTTTGAACGATGGCTTTAATCACCGCATAGGACCCCTTAATGGCATTGCCAATAGCTTCTCCGACAGCTTCGTTGCCTAAGAGTTTGCCAACATTTTCTGCAATATCCCCTGCGTTGTCAGCTTCCATATCTGCGGCTGTTTCCAGGGTTTTGCTGTCAGCTTCTTTTTCAGCTTCATCAGGCTCATTGATTTGATCTTTAGAGAAACCAGTATAGTCTTGACGCATTTCCTCAAGCTGCATAAAAGGATTATCTGGTGGTGCCGATTCCTCTTTAGGTTCTTCTTCTGTTTCTTCCTCCTCAGACTCACCTTCTTCCTCAGTCGATTCCTCGGATACGTCTTCATCCATATCGGAATCGCAGTCTTCAGCAAAATCTGAAATGGCTTCTTCAGACTCAAGTTCAGCAGGCTCTTCCTCTTGAGGTTCTGAGCTCACAGGACCCTGCTCGTCTTCCTTCTTAACTTTATCCTGAGTCAAAGGCATTCACCCCCTCTGTGCTAGCTTTAGTATTATCAGCGCTTGGACTTTGACTTTGTTCTTGGCCATCATTACCATTATCCAGACTGGACACAGGAAAAATTGCATCTTTTTTTATGTCCATTCCTTTTAAGGGACTCCCAAGCACGAGAGAACTGCTTAAAGTACATTTTTTGCTTTTCTTCCTTGAGGTGATTGATTCTTCTGTGAAAGTCGATTTGCTTTTCCAGTTCAGCTTTTTCTTCAGAATGTCCTGCAGCATCCGTTGGATCTCTCCCACGATGCTGTGTGGCATCGGCTCTATTTTCCATGAGCCTATCACTTAGGTTCATCAATGCCTCCTTGTCTTCCTCATCATCCATAAAAGGAACAGGCATGTCATATGCCTCAGTCTTTTTGCTGTCATTTTTTGATGACCGTTTTAAATGTCTTTTATACTTAAAAGCGTTTTCCTGTATGTCTGTTTCTGGTAGAACCGATTCCTGGTCGAGGTCATTGTAATGGACTCTTCCAGAAAAACGTCTTTTATATGCTCGGTTCATGTCAACAATATTTGGCCTGAGTGTATGGGTGAATCGCTTGTCAGCTCTTGCTGACATCACCACAATAGGTTTTTGTTCAGACTCAGTTTGTCCGATTTCAACCTCTGTGTTCAAATCTGTGATTTTAGCCTGTAGTCTAGCCTTTCCATACTTTGAATCATGGCCTGTTTTGGCCCTGTAATTCTTAAAGGTATCCAGTTCTGTTGAAGGCGACAGTTTGGCTGAACGCCGTAAAAAAGGTTCTGGATTTTTTTTGAATCTGTCCATATTGGGCCTCCACTGAATACACCACCGGCATTTTACTTATACTCAGTCCTGGGCCGAGCAATATAAAGATTTCTAAATACGCTTGATTCAAGTCACTTTGCAGGCTTCGGGGACGTATTAATATAGTAAGGAGGCGCTTATGAAAAGACAAACTTATAAAAGAAATATTGACTACTACATAGACCAGTTAAAAGTCATTGATCTTTACCTTTCAAAATATGCAGTCAGATATTCTAAAAAAATGCATACACCCGGAAAAAGCCACTTAAAAAAAGCATTTACAAGCCTTGATGAGGTTGAAAATGCTTTAAAGTCTAATTTTTTGATAAAAGATACGACCTCTGAGGAAGGGGCGGAGTCCCAAGACAAAGGACTCGAAAATAAATTGATTGACGATAGAAACACCATGGCCAGACGAATTGATAGCACATTAAATGGGGATGGTTACGAAAAGTCAGATGTCTTCTTACCCTTTGAATACCTATCCAGTGTTTTTCAACTTTCAGATTTTGAACGTTTTGTGGTCATGTTGAGTTTTTCAGTTGAACTCGATAGAAAATACGAAAAGATATTTGGATATTTGAATGATTACGCCAGCATGCGATACCCTACGGTACAAACTGCATGTTTAATATATGATGACAATAAAGAAGTCTATATGAAGCACATGACCAAATTTCACAGCGACAGTAAGTTAATGAAATATTTCTTCGAAGAGGAATCCGCAAGCTTATCAGGCACCCAGTTGAAGCTTTTGGCACCTATCAAGGGATTCTTGCTGGATTCAGACTTAGAGACCATAGTTTTGCCCCATTTTATTTCCCTTTATTTGCCGGATGAAAGACCAAAGGATCTTTTGACCCATTTGGAAATCAAGGACCAGATTAATATGTACTTATCCAATCTCAGTGTGGTCAAGGGACGACGCATTGTCATGAATATAAATGGCCCAGAAGGCATTGGTAAGCTCAATCAAGTAAAGCATTTTTGCCATGCCTACAAACATTCTGGGGTTATTGTCAGCGCGCAAAATCTACATTCCTTTTATATGGAGGGTCAAAACGCCTTTAAGAAGGCTTTGAAGCAATTGGCCCAAACTCTCTTAATACATCAGGCCGTACTGGTTATAACGGACATTAATATTGAAGACCACAGGGACTTGATTGGGGCAATGTATCATGACTTTTTATCGGATATGGCTCCATTTGTCAAAGTGACATTTGCCCTGTCTCAAAACCCATTCCCCCTTTGACACGACCGGACCATGCCCTGACAGTCCTAAGGGTCAAACTGGACTATCCCCAGGGACACATAAGACGTGGCATTATGGAACGTCTTCTTAAACCACCTCTTATCAAGTGGCAGCAGATATGGACGCAGTGGCCTCAAAATTTGTTTTTACTCCAGACCAGATAGAAAACGCCATTCACGATGCAGTTGAACTAACAAAATGGGAAGGTCGTCAGATCATTGACTCTGATGTTTTTCACAGGGCTTGCCGGAGTCAACTTCACCATGAACTGGATAAAAGGGCCCAGCGCATTGATGCCGGTGGCGACTGGAATAGATTGATTTTACCAGATTCATCGAAGGACACCCTGGTGGAAGTATGTAGTCATATTAAACATAAAAATAAGGTCTTGGATGAGTGGGGATTCAAACAACACCTTAATTATGGAACGGGGTTGGCGGTTCTCTTTGCAGGTCCTCCTGGCACAGGTAAGACCTTTAGCGCTCGTATTCTTGCTAAGGAGCTTAACCTTGAACTTTATAAGGTGGACTTGTCGCAGATGATTAGTAAATATATTGGTGAGACTGAAAAAACATTAGTGCTCTATTTGAAGATGCTTCTGGAAGCAGTGCAATTTTACTTTTTGATGAAGGGGATGCTCTTTTTGGTAAAAGAACAGAAATGAAGGATTCCCATGATAAGTACGCCAATGTGGAGACGGCGTTCTTATTGCAGAAGGTTGAGGCTTATGAAGGGATTAGTATATTAACAACAAACTTTATGCAAAATATTGATCCAGCCTTTTTAAGGCGATTTCGATTTGTGGTCCACTTCCCCATACCTGATGCTGATTCAAGACTGGACATTTGGAAGTCTATTTATCCAGAGAAAGTGCCCGTGTCTAAACATGTTGATTTTAACTTTCTTGCAAAAAACTTCGAGTTGACAGGGGGACATATTAAAAATGTGGCTCTTTCATCTGCATTCAAGGCAGCCTCTGAAAATAGCAAGGTTGACATGAAGGCCATTATGCTTAGTATACAACATGAGCTTGGTAAAACAGGAAAAGCTGTTCTTAGATCAGATTTTGGCGAATATGCCTACATGCTTGACTCTTAATAGCAACATAATATTATTATGTAACTTAATCCCTTCTTTTATAGCTCTAGATAATATTTAGGGTTAATGTTATAATTTTCCTTGTAAGTGGATGTTACATTTTTGCGACTGTTTTATGATTAGAAGAATAGATTTAATTATATAGGGAGGACATTTATGACAAAAAAGATGCAAAGGTTTTTAGGTTTTGCCCTATTTACCCTATTGATGCTTGGGGATGGTTTTCCAGATTTGGCACAAGCTGAATACTTTTATTCAATTGTCTATGACAGAATGTTATATATATACTTGCTTCCCATGGCCTTTCTCTTATACGCTGGTCAGTTTCCTGCTTATATTGGCGCCTTAAAAAGAAGTATATTGGTTGAAAAAAGCGGTAAAAAATGTGGTCAAGATGATGTTTTTATCATCAGGCACTTTATGACCTTATTGCTAGTGGCAGCCGGATTGAGTATGGTTGGTCATGTTCTTACTGGACTGATTAAACTTGATCAGGCGTCCAGTGTTGTCTACCTCTATCCTGGTATGATCAACATTGTTTTACTCACTCTTATTTTAGAAATTATTCATTATTTATGCTACAAACGCTTGAAAAATTCCATGTTCTTTTTCCAATGAAATGTGTGTGTAATGCGCGTGGATTTTAAAAAATAAAAAGGCTCTCCAGTTGTGAATGATTTCATAACTGGAGAGCCTTTAATAGGATGTTTTAATTTGTTACCCGACTCTTGTCCCGTTTGGAACTGGCTTTTCTGGTGTAGCAAGTACTGGCGTTAGACCGTCTTCAAAACCAATGTCATAAAGCATGCCTTCAGAAATTTCACCGGCCATCTTCTTTGGTTTCATATTTACGATAAACAAGGCTTGCTGCCCCACCACTTCCTGGTTGTTTTCTCTTTCACCTTGCATACCTACAAGGATCTGTCGATCGAAGTCACCAAAGTTGACTTGCATCTTAACAAGTTTGTTTGATGTTCTTACATTCTCAACAGACTCAATTGTTCCAACACGAACGTCTAGTTTACAGAGTTCTTCAAAATCAATTAGGGGTTTGATCGGGGTATTCATATTGAATTATCCTTTCTGGTAGTACTTTATAACCATGTTGTTCTCACTCACACATCTATTAGTTTAACATAGAAATTTATGAAAAAAAAGAGATTTGTCGAAATTGGTCGATAAAAAATCATATTTGACTTTATGAGTCATGACCTAAAAACTTCTCTATGACATACTTCATAAAATTATAACAGGCTCTTAAATCAATCGACTCCATGGGAATTCTTTTTTCTCTATAGGCAATCACAGTCTCTATGATCTGGCTATGGTCACTGGGATAAGCTTCTAGCACTCTGCGTGCGGCATCAAGCTTTGAAAGAACGTGTCCTTCCTCAATAGTACAGATAAGACGGCACATTGTTAGAACACCTGAAATAAGAAGATCTGGCGACATATGATGCATTGCTCTTTGGGTCAAAGGCTGCCATGTATCCATTAAAATTTGAAAACCTGCGACCCGCAGATTTGTTGATGAAACCTCAAGTTTATCTTTGTCTAAGAGGCCTCCGTACAATACAAGACCACTGCTTCTTAGCATATATTTTTGAAAATACCATTGAGCCCCGTAGGGAATCCGACTGGTTTTTCCCTGACTCAAGCAAATACGAGGCGCTTTTGGGGGAGTCTTTTGGTAGATTTCTTGTGAACTTATATATGACACTTCCAGTCTCTCAAACCATATGCTGTATTGGTTCTTAAGAGCATTGTGTAAATGAGACAGGACAAACAAATCGGTCTCAATAAGATCTCGCTTAGTGACAATAAGTAAATTTACATCGCTTAAATGAAGATCAAAATCACCTGTGCAGAGGGAACCGTATACAATAATTTGATCGAGATCATTTGCCAATTCTCTTTTCAACTTGTCTATGAACTCAGAGATTAGAGACTTTACTTCATTTATGTCTTGTGTTCTAAGTTGTGTGTTTAAGTTAAGGAGCAAGTCAATGGAATCAGCCTGTGTTTGTTTGTCTTTTGACATATAAGCATCCTTTCAGATTGTTTTAACGAATATCTTTAAATACATTTACTATGCATTTATGAATCTATTGATCCTCTTGAGTCTAGGTCTATTACAATTTTTCCTTTGACATGTCCCCCTGCAATATAGTCCATGGCCTCTGGAACCTTGTCAAGGTCATAGGTCTTATCAATATGAATAAGGTTTGGATGGTCTTTTATAATATTTCCAACGGCCTTGAGCTTATAGTTGGCCACTGCCCCAAGTATGCGAAGTGATTTATTTTGCCTTCGTGTATACCATTTTGACAAGGCGAACATTTGCAAAATTCTAAGCGTTTGCCGCCCACCATAATAATTGACCTTGTTCCTTAAGTGCCTTCAAGATACCCTTTGGTGATTTATCGACAACCATATCAATAATAATGTCATATTTTTATCTTGAGTTGTATAGTCCGTCTTCGTATAATCAAGAACATGGTCTGCGCCTATAGACTGCATGAATTCAAGTTTGTCTGTTCGGTCAACACCTGTGACCTGCCCACCATACAACTTGGCAAACTGGAGGGCATATGATCCACAACCGCCTCCGGCGCCATTAATAAGCACAGTTTGCCCTTCTTTGATAGAAGCCAATTCTAGGGCCTGATAAGCCATACAAGCCGCTTGTGGGATAGCTGCTGCCTCAATATAGCTAAGGGAGTCAGGTATAAGTGTCAGGGCGTTTTGGGCGGCACAAGTAAACTGGGCGAAACCGCCCCAGTTGTTTTCAACCAAGTCACCATATACTCGATCTCCAATTTTAAAACGATCCACATTCTTTCCAACCTGTATAACCTCACCAGCAACGTCTGATCCTAAAATATTGACTTTGGGTTTGAAAAGCCCCCACATTCTAATAAATATCGGGGACCCATTTAGCATACCAAGGTCCCATGAATTTATTGAAACTGCGTGAACCTTAATAAGCACTTCGTCATCCCCGGGGATAGGTTTTTGAATATCTAGCAGTTGCATTGTTTTAGCGTTTCCATACTTACTATTTATGATTGCTTTCAAAGCACGACTCCTCTGTATATTCTCCAATTGATTCAATATTTCCTACAATTATATATTACGCTTAATGATAGGCTTATACAATAAAATCCCAGTCATTTTGGCAAATAACTGGGATAACAATTATAATTATAATTTTACAAAACACTTATAACCCACTTGAGTAAATAAAAAAAGTGGCATTATGTGTTTTTACGTTTCATATGCTTTTTTCGTTTTCTTTCAAAAGCATCCATATCATCGTCAAATTCATGGTGCTTTTCTTTTTCTTTTGATTCGTACTTTTTTCTTGTTCACTTCTTTTTGGTACACATGCTCTTCAAATGATACAGTTTCGTCTTGTTTATACAATGGAATCACCTTACTATAAATTTTCCTCAATAACCTTAATAATATCCGATAGGGTATCAATATCTTCAATTGCATTCTCGTCAAAAACGATGTCAAACTCATCCTCTAGTATGGCAATGAGTGTCAAGAACTCTTCTCCATCCATGGATAAATCATCAAACAATGAATGTTTTGTGCTGAGTTCACCAGGTTCATAGTTCGTTTGATCCGATACTATACCAAATACAGTTTTTCTAATCATTTACGCATTCCTCTCCAAATTATTATAGATTGAAAAACCCAGATAAGGAGACCTGACGCATAGTCAAAAGCCTTATCTGCAGTGGTTCTTGTAAATTGTATTATCTTTACAAGTCCCTTCTTTAAGAAAAATATAAATGGATTCTGAAGAAAAAGCAACTTAAATATTTTTATGAATTTCACTCAATCTATATTGACATATATAAGACTCTGTATATATTTGACAAGGTCGAAAAAAATGTGATTTTTAAGTGGTGAATAAGTTGTTTTCAGACACTTAATAAGACACACAAAAATACGAGCTTTTACACTCGTATTTTTTCAAAATCTTAACTGTATAATATATGGTTCTATTTACTGGTTTGCAATATTTATAAATTATATACAATGAATTTATACGGTCATATAACATATTTGATTGCGTCCAGAGCACTTTGCAGCGTACATGGCTTGATCAGCATTAGCAATAACCTGATTAATGCTGAGCTGGTCACCGTTTTCAGAAACACCAATACTGACAGTGATGCGAATACCTTCTGCTTGAATATCAGTTTGTACGTTTTTTCTGATGGCTTCACAGAGCTTGTCAACGTTTTCCTTTCGCATTCGAGGTAAAAATATGAGGAACTCTTCCCCACCCCAGCGAAAAATTTGTCCCTTGTCACCAAGGGTTTTGTCAGCGATGGCTGAAAGGTGCTTTAAAACTTCATCCCCTATATCATGACCAAATGTGTCGTTGATTTGCTTAAAATGGTCTATATCGAAAAGTATGATGGAGTATGAAGACTTGAGCATATCTGAACCGTCGATTATCTCCCAAAAATAACGTCTATTTTTAAGACCAGTTAAATGATCTGTGTAGGCTGACTTTTGCAGTAAAACAGTTTTGCTGATTTCTTCATTTATAATTCGAACCAAAAAATTACACATGAGAATAAATATAGCCAGAAAAACACAGGCGTATATTGACTGCGTCAGAGCCCGCCAGTGAAGACCTGATTTTTCTATCAAATTCCATGTTATGGGTATGCGAAAGACCATCATGAGAAAGACACTGTAGGCCATTGCATTGAACTGGTATTTCTCAGTATGAATGACAGCTAAGATGAGTATATTAACAAGTGACATGACATAAAACTGATATGGTGTGGGATAGAAATAGATCATGAATAGGCGTATTATACCTGCAAAAATCATGAAATTTATGGACAAGGTAAGATGTCTATTTCTTAAAAGCATTAGGATAAAAGTGAAAAATACAATGGCAATAAAACCAGAATATGCCACATAAGGCGTGAAGTCTACAAGAATCATTTCAAAAGATATAATAAACAAAACTGCAAATATAAGGTAGTGCATCAAATGAGCCATATATTTAGCCTTGCGTTTTGTAAAATAAGTTTCTTCAATATACAATTTGATGTACCAATCAATGTACTTATTTAGCATAGACATAGTACTTTAATCCTTTCAGCATAAGACTTTAGTCACATTATACCACTGAAAAGAAGAAAAAAGTAGTTAAACGATGTAAATATATGAGATATTACGGTAAATTTATAAGAGAAATTTGTTTAGAAAAGGTATTGTATGGTTCTTTTTCAATAATTTTTTCAGAACCTGTCAAAGGCTTTCCAAGTATTGGTTGGCTTTGATCATCAGGATTGGGCACATGGTTTAGATTGGCATAGCAATAAACACATCCATTATGACATGTGTTATATGCGCCTATATCTATGCTGGTGATGCAGCCACAAGTTTGAGTCTATTTAAGAACCATTCGCTATGATAGGCTGGAATATCTGTACGCCGACTTGCACTGATAATCATATATTAGATCTCCTTCTAATCAAGATGCTTCTTATAAATATGGGACTCAATAATTTGAGTTTCCACTCTACTTTTGAGTAGGACAGCATAAATGTATGTGATTAAGCTGAAAATCCCCAAAATAAAAAGTCCAAAAAACACTAAAGAGGTGGCAGTCCCATTATTAGAAAGACTCACCAGTGGATAAACAAGATATAGTATTACAAATAAAGAAGTGCCCAGTTCAGTGAGATGAGAAGCTGCTGAGTGGGCTGATTTTTAAAGCATGAAAAATACATATTGATAAAGGTCTGATACATTTTTTCTTCGTTGCTGACAGGGGCTTTTCTAATTTTCTTTATCATAACATCTTCGTGACTTTGATCTGATAAAAAAGTCTCTATTTGTCTTAACTTATGGTCTGACATAAAGTGGAGCATATTCAAAATGCCTAAGGCCATTGAGACAACGATCAGTAGGTATGTCAAAACGAGATAACTTTTATCTATGTTTAATGCCACATGTAAAATGACTATTAAAATTTGTATGGCAGGTATGAAGTGTAAAACACCAGATAACATTCGGTTTGATTTTAACATAAGACCTCCACACGCTTCTAAACTCAGTTGCTTGCGAAATTACAAATCAAGGCTCTCTCCTAACTGAATATAGATTTTTAAGAATCAAACATTCTATATACGGTATGGAAAGGGTTCTCGAATCATATTTGGCAAGTCGCTCTACTATAATTATGAATATTGATGGCTTCAGAGTCTATCATTTAGTAAATACCCAAAATACCACTAAAACACACCACAATACAAGAGCAATGCACATAAAACCCGCTCATAATGTTCAATGGACATTATGAGCGGGTTTTTAAAACATTTTAATATTCTATCTTACACTATGGACTATTAAATTTTAATAGAAGCCCTTGGCATTTTTCTGGTGTTTTCCTTTTTACTTTTTGAACCTGAGTGTCCCTGTTCTTTTTGATTCAATGATTTAAAATCCATTCGAACACGAACACGTTCCATTCTATCAAATAAGACATGCTCTTTCTTTTTTCGAGCCATTATGACCTCCTGCAACCAAATCAATCGGCTTTTCTAAATGAATAGCCAGATACTATCTATTTTATGCAATGAGCTGGATATCTTGAGATTATATCCATTTAAGAAGATATTAGCATCTATTTAATGCTACATTTGTCTTGCATAAATATGGGTATGAGAGTCTAAATGAAAATTGCAAACATAAATGGCCTCCAAAGAAAATAAGTTTACTGATTGGAACTTTTGACTTCTGTCTAATTATACCATAATAGGTTTTGATAAGAAAGACTGCTAAAACTTATTGGCTAGACTGCCTAAGGCTTCCAAAGCACTTTCTTTGATTTCTTCATCTGGGATGTCTGGAACATTTGTGCCTTCAAGTAGAACGGCCTCGAAATCAGTGACACCCATGAAGGATAGAACAGACTGTAAGTATTTGTTGCCAAAGTCCATAGCTTGTGCAGGCCCTTGACTGTAGACACCACCACTGGCATGGACATGTAAAGCTTTTTTGCCATCAAGCAAGCCTTTCGGTCCATTTTCTGTATATGCAAATGTACGGCCTGCAATCATGAGGGTATCGATGTATAGCTTCATTTTTGGTGGCATTGAGAAATTCCACATTGGTGTTGCAAAAACATACTTATCTGCATTTATAAATTGATCAGTGAAACTGTTAATCGCTTCTACTTTTTCGCGTTCATCTACCGAAAGACTGCTGAAATCCTGACCACGTCCCAGCTTATCCCAAGCTTTAAAAACATCCTCATCAATAAAAGGAATATCTTTCTTATACAAATCAATTTCTACAACCTCATGTGTGGGATTATTGGCTTTATATTTTTCAACAAAATGTCTACCCGCTTGTAAGCTAAACGATTGATTTTCTGATTTTGGATTGGCTGTAATAAATAAAACTTTCTTCATAATTGAACTCCTTTGCATATTATCCAAATGGTTTTAGATATATCGATTCAATATATCACTAATTAATGATAAACAACTAAAAAAAATATTTGAATGTTCTCTTTTCTTTTTCCTGTAACAACAATATATCACTAATTAGTAATATAATCAACCGTCTTTTTCAAAATATCACTATTTAAATGCATGATTCGGTCAAAGTGCTTATATTATTGCTTTCAGGTTACGCCCTATAATTATTATAAGATAATGTTTTGTCTGTAAATCATTGTTTTATTAGATTTTGAAAGCGGGCTATATATTGACATGTCTTCCTGTCTGAATTTTGTCAGATGTGGTCAGCCTAATACAGTCCACTATACTCCAGTGTTGCAATTGATATATCCCTTGAAGCTTGTCCGCTTGAAAACGGATGGACACCCATATGCGTGACAAAATAAACAACTTCTTTTTCATTGTTTACAAGGCGTGTTTCCACGTACCTATGAACCAGCCATTGTGGTCCCCGCCTCCAGTTTTACCATAAAGGCTTCTATTGCCCTTCTTCTCTTGTAGAAGAAGGGATTTAACGTATTCTTGGTCTGCCACGGAGAAAGGCAGTTGATTGTTATATAATTTTATTAAGAGATCAAGTTGTTCAAGAACAGATACTTCAAGTGATGCGTTCAACCAAAATGCCCCGTTATCTGACATATCTTTGTTCCCGTAGTCAATTTTATCAAGGTATGCTTGCATAGCTTTTGGTCCAATTTTTTTCAGCGGTATTCACAAAATACCATACCACTGAGTTTTTTATGGCACTTGCAAGTGTTTGGTCCTTATTCCACGCCTCCACTCTATAGTCCGTTCCATTCCACTTTTGAAAAGAATCTTCTTGAGTTACGACGCCACTATCTAAGGCAAATAAGGCGTGGGGAATTTTAAAGGTGGAACATGGGGAATAGCGTGTTTTCAAGTTGTCTAGGAAATAGCCATCTATTTCATCATTAGAAGGGTCAAACACGATCATGGTAACTGGCAAGAAAAGCGTTTTTTCAACAGAAAGATACTTATCTGGTATTTGAATCATCAGGGATTGATTTGTTTTGAGTTTATCAACATCAGGGATAAGAACTGTCTGCTCATAGTCAGACTTTAATTTATGCCCAGAAAAGATGATAAGGGATGCCATTGTAATATATAGTATTAAGCGCTTCATTGGTGTCTCTCCCACTTGTGATTTTCCTATTTATATAATTCACTTTTCGAACAATAAAACATATTGTATGTTCAAAATATTTTATTGACACTCCCCCATATTACCCCATCTTACTAAATTCTTCAACTGCTGGTGGGAATATGCTAGAATAATAACCTGAGCGCCTTGCAAAATATCATTCAAACACCCTCCTTATACCATATATAGACATTTAAGAATCAAAATTTCTTTATTTAGTATAAGGAGAGCGTAGAATTACATTTTTACAAGCGCCTGAACCTAAGAGATTGTTAAGGGTATAGGAGATTGTATATGAGATTATTACTAGCACCGATTCACGGTGTCACTTTAGCTTATTATAGAAACTTACACAAGAAATATATAGGCGGCTTTGATGAATATCATGCCCCATTTATTGTAACAACTGATAACAGGCAATCGAGTTCTTTGCTGTTCAAAGATGTTCATAAGGAAATGAATAATGATGATGTTGTGGTTATCCCTCAGCTTTTAAGCAATAATGGTGACCACTTTCTTAATTATGGAAATAAATTAGTTGAACTTGGATATGACAAGGTAAATTGGAATATTGGATGCCCCTTCCCAGTGGTCACAAAAAAATTACGTGGGTCAGGCATCATGCAGTATCCAGAAATGGTCGATAAGTTCCTTGATAAGGTATTTAGCGGTGCCAATTTTAAAGTCACTGTAAAAATGCGACTTGGCTATGAAGATTTAGACGAGGGTATAGAAGTCATGAAGGTATTAAATAAATATTCTCTAGCTGGTTTAACCATTCATGGGCGCACCGGTTTACAAAAATATGAAGGCCGTGTTGACCTGGATGCTTTTGATGTTCTATTTGGTTTGTCAAAGCATGTGGTAACATACAATGGTGATATTTACACACCTGAGGATTTGACCTATGTTCGAGACCGCTATCCCACAATAAACGACTTTATGCTGGGACGAGGGGCAATGCGTAACCCTCTATTGCCCCTAATTATTAATGACAGTCAACTCACAGAAGCACAGCTTCTTGAAAAATTTATTAACTTCCACGATTCTGTGGTTGCCCATTTTTTAAGTAGACCTTCCACTGAGAAAGCATTGGTTGACAAGCTAAAAAGCTTTTGGACATACACAGCGGATTTAATTGACCCGGATCAAATCTATATCAATGACCTAAGGCGGGTTCAAACACGTTATGCGTACGACACAATAACAGATAGGATGATCACAAACTCAAATGTTAAGTTCCGAGAATCCGTTAAAAAGGGTTTCAAATAATGTTATAATGAACTTTTGATAGTTATTTCATAAATGGTTGTGTCCTTTGAGAGGATGAACACATCCCTCAGATCTCATCCTTTAAATCGGAATCGCCAAGCAAAGGAGCTTTGTATGTTTGCTTTCACAATAAGTATCATTCTAATTGCTTTTGCAGTTGATATTGCCTTAACCATATTAAACTACAGGAATAGGCATGCCCCTGTCCCCCAAAATGTTGATGATGTCTACAATGAGAATGACTATAAAAAGTGGTTGCAGTACTCGATGGAAATCACTAAGGTCAGTATGCTTCAAAAGATCACAGGTCGAACAATTATAATTGTAGTTCTCATTATGGGTGTCTTTCCCATTATTGCTGAATACACTTCACGTTTAACTCAAAATACAATATTTCAGTCATTACTTTTTCTAGCCCTATACGGCATGATCGAGTATATTGTTTCCATTGGATTTCAAGTTTATAGAACCTTCAGCATTGAACAGAGGTACGGATTTAACACCTCTTCTCTCAAGACATTTGTATTGGATCAAGTAAAAACGGCCTTGATGTCTGCTGTTTTAGGAGGCTCAATACTTTATATTGTTTTATATTTGTATAGTCGCCTAGGCAATCAGTCTCTAATATATTCATGGGGGCTTATTGTGATGGTGAGTCTTGCAATAAACATCCTTTATACGCGTGTTTTTGTAAAGATATTTAATAAGCTCACCCCCTTAACTCAAGGGCCGCTTTATGATAAAACAAAAGAACTTGCACGTTCCACGGGATATGAAATTGAGAAAATAAGCATTATGGATGCTTCAAAACGGTCTACCAAACTCAATGCCTATTTTTCAGGTTTCGGTAATTTTAAGCAAATCATTTTATATGACACACTGGTAGAAAAATGTTCAAATAATGAAATCATAAGCATATTGGCTCATGAAATAGGCCATTTTAAAAACAAGGATATAATAAGAAACTTTGCTGTTATGATTGTTCAGTCAGCTTGCTTTTTATATGTTCTGTCCTTTTTCCTGAGTTCTGATCAATTTGCGACAGCATTTGGATTTACAAGTGCTCACTATGGTTTTTCAATAATACTGTTCAATATCTTAATGGAGCCTATTGGAATTCTTTTAAATATACCCATGTCTTATTTTTCTAGGAAGGCTGAGTACCGAGCGGATGCATTTGCTGCAAAGACCACAGATGCGACTGATATGGTGAGCGCCCTCAAGGTCCTAGCAAGAGAAAACTATTCAAATTTGACCCCTCACCCCCTTGTGGTGAAAATGACTTACTCCCATCCACCAATTTCAGAACGTATAAAGGCCATATTGGGTTCGGAGTCCGTTTAAAGCATTGAAATGAACTGAAAAAAAATGATATGCTACTTTAAGTATGCATATATAAAAGTAAAAAGACATAGAGTTTTATGAAAATCTGCTTACAGGCGTCTATGTATAGATGCAGGGCGGATTTTCTGTGATTATACAAGGGTAAATAATTATCATTCTAATACACTATTTGAAGAATGGAAGGTCGAACTATGATTAACGTTACAAAATTAAGTTATTCTTTTCCCCAGAAGGATTTGTATAATGAAGTTTCATTTAGCATAGAGCAAGGTGATCACTGTGCTTTCATTGGAACAAGTGGCACTGGCAAAAGCACGCTCATAAATATACTTTTAAACCCGGACGACTATCTATATGACGGTAAGGTAGAAATTGATTCGGCCTGCCGAATTGGTTATGTTAAGCAGTTTTCTCAACTCGAAGAGAAATCGGACATGACAGTGATGGATTATATTTCAGAAGATTTTAAAGCTTTGGAATCTAAAATCACAAGAATATGCGAGGAAATGGCCTCATCAGAAGATCTAGAAAGTCTTATGGAAGACTACCAGAATGCCTTGGACGCCCTGGAAGCAATTGGTGGGGACAACTATGAATCCATTATAGAAAAGAACCTCTATCTAGCTAATTTAACTCATATTAGAGACTTAAAGGTCACAGACCTAAGTGGTGGTGAGTTTAAACTTATTCAAATCATTAAGAACATGCTTGGACGACCTGAACTATTGATTATGGACGAACCAGATGTTTTCCTTGATTTCGAAAATCTAAATGGTTTGAAAAAGCTTATGAATGCCTACAAGGGTATGCTCTTGATTATTACGCACAATAGATACCTTCTCAACCACTGCTTTAATAAGATAATGCATCTTGAAAATGGAGACCTTCAGACCTTTGAAGGCATTTATGTGGATTATAATCTTTCCCTTCTTCAAAGCAAAATTGACTTACAAGAACAATCTATTGCTGATGATGAGGAAATTGAGCGTAATGGAATACTCATAGATAAGCTCCGATTTATTGCAACGCACAATGCTGAAGCGGCTCGCGGAAAGTCTCTTAAAGCCAGAGTCAAGTTTCAAGAACGCCTTGAAGCCAGACGCACACAGGCTCCATTCGTTGAAATTAAAAAACCTAAAATTGAGTTTCTTTCACCCGAATCGGTATCTGATGATGAAGATCATGCGGTCAATGAACCTATCTTGTCTGTTAAAGACTACGCCTTAGCATTTGATGATGTGCTTTTAAAAGACGTTAATTTTGATGTGAATCCAGGTGAAAAAATAGCTTTAATTGGTCCAAATGGAACAGGTAAAACAACCCTTCTTAGACATATATACAAAATATGCATGAGGAGATCATTGTCAAAGACTCTGTTAAAATGGGCTACTTGTCACAAAATCAAGGCGAAACACTTTGTGAAGATAATACAGTAACTGAAGAGTTCGTTGAGGCAGGCTTTGATTCCTATCGTGAAATACGAATGTATCTAAGACGATATGGATTTGTACTGGATAACCTAGACCAAAAGATTTCTTCCCTATCTGGCGGAGAAAAAAACATATTGCAGCTGGCAAAAGTGGGGGCAAAACCTTATGACTTACTCCTACTGGATGAACCGACAAGTCATTTGGATACTCATTCTCAGATTGCCTTAGAAGAAGCCATAGAAAAATTCAAAGGCGCAGTTGTCATGATTTCACACGATTTCTATTCTATTGTAAATTGTATGGATTATGTTCTATACATTGATGATAAAACCATACGAAAAGTCAGTATGCGAAAGTTTAGAAAAATGATTTATAAAAACCATTTCAACAAGAACTATTTAGAGATTGAAGACCGTAAAAAAGAATACGAGATCAAAGTGGCTCATGCCCTTCAAGATATGGACTTTGAATTGGCTCGTAAGTGGTCAGAAAAGCTAGAAACAATTATTAAGGCTCTTCAAGAATAGACTTTGGTCTTTGAATAAAAATTATTAAGGCCCATTTAAGCAAACAAATGCTCAAATGGGCCTTTTTTTATCACACAAATGTTTATTGACTTTTTAAATAACTTTCGCCTACTTTGAGATCTTCAATAAGTATGTGGTGCATAATCCAGTTTCTAAGAAATAAGTTGAGCCGAATCAAGTCTTCATTATCTGCGGCATCATCTTTCACATCCTCGATAAATAAATCGATCTGTCTTTTGAAATCGTCATGAAGCGCCTTATGTTCCAGTCGTTTATCATAATCAATTCTTTTATGAAATGCTTCCTCGCGTTGAAAGTGTTCGTTAATGTATTTTGACATAAAGTGGACCACTTCCCTATAGTAGTCATGGCCCTGCCCCAGTTTCATTTGATCATAAAGCTTTTGATAGTTATCAATAATCGCCTTATGGTCTTGATCGATTTCTTCAATGCCAATTTGAAAGGATTTACTCCATGTAAGTTTTGCAATATTTTTTGCTTCCACTCTCGATGCTTTTGAAAGAATACTTTCTTGCAGGGCTGTCTGTGAAGTCCGTTTAAGGGCCTTGTGGATTTTCTGCATGAGTATGTCATTGTTCATTGGTTTTATGATAAAGTCATTACAACCAGCTTGTATAGCTCTTTTTTAGCGTTTTTATATCTGATTGTCCGCTCAAGAGAATAATTGGAATTTGAAAAAGCGCATGCTCGGCTCTAATCTTTTCTATCAAGTCAACAATATCTAGGCTAAAGTTATCCAGGTCCATTATTATAAGTCTGCGCCTAAAAAAGTTGGCATAACACTATTTCTTAAAAGCCCACTTAAAACCTCAGCATTGTCATAGCCAAAATTCACTAACAATTTTTCAATCTGTATTCTTAAAAAATCAGTTGTCTCAATAACGACGATTTTTTTCATAATTTACCCCTATTCTATGATTGTCCTTAGATGCTCTTATACTTTACAGTAAGTCAATATTCTTGTCTAGGGGGACACTACGATATATGAATCATAAGACCTTATAAGCCTCTTTATTGTATCGTCTTATTAAAATGAACAACATTTTTTGTTTTATACAAAAAGGCATCTTTAGGACAGATGTGTGTACAACGCATACAGACATTGCATACATTGTGATCTAGGACCACTTTATTACTTGGCAATGAAAGGGCATTTACAGGACATTTCTTTATACAGAGTCCACATCGAATACAGTTGGCATGTTGAATTTCCAGATTCTTGCTGGTTGTGGTCCAAATTTTTCGGTCCTTTGATATACCACGCATGAGGTCTGATAAAATTGGAACCCGTGGCCAATGGGTCTTACCCAAAATCAGGTTTTCAGCATATTGTCGTGCCAATTCTAATGCGTCATGATTCTTCTTTTCGCTGGTCGCCAGGTCAGTGGTTTTCACCTGCATGCTGCTCCCCATCTTGAGTTCCATAGCCCCAATGCATTCATAACCCTTTTCTTTGAGAACCTTTTTTACTGGCCCAACAATTCCACCAGAAAACTGCTCCATGGTGTCCAGCATAAACACCTTTTTGCTTTGTACATTGGGAAGCTCATAAATGAAGTCCCATACAAGGGGAAAAGTTGACTGTATGGCCACTGGAAAGAAAAGTCCAAGAATATCCTCCTCAATGGTTTCAAGTCCACCACTTTCTTCTATTTTTAGGGCTCTAACCGCTATGTTATTGTATTCAAAAACTTTTTTTTACAGCATCCATAGCCTTCAGTGTATTGCCTGATCCTGTAAAGTAATAAAATACCGCTGTTTTCATAAGATGCCTCCACTCTAGCTTCTTTCTCTACTTTGACAACTTGATTTATTGATTGTAGTTTACTAGAGTTTATAAGATGTGTATTGTAAAAATCATCAACATGAACGGCTTAAAATATAATGTAAATTATCCATATCATTTCATGTTGAGCATATTGAGTAAGGATATTTCTTCTGATTGACTTAAATCAGCTGGAATTTTACCTGTATACTTTTTGCAGTTTTTTATGTAGTGGGACTGGTCGTAAAAAAGACATGTTGGATCCTCTTCGAGCACTGCATATCGAAAACGAACTATATTGGCATAAGCCTTAGGTGTGAGTCCAAGTACTTTTTTGAAATTTCGTTCCAGTGCACTCATTGAATAACCGAAATGATACGCCATTTGTGAGACATCAATTAGTCCTTTTCGGGACTCTATATAGACAATCATGTCATCGTATACTTTCTCATTTGTGTCTTCAATCGACAAAGATGTAAAGTATTTCTCAGTTGGAGTCAATGATTTCATCTGGGCTGTGGGACTCATCAACAATTTTGAGGATGACATCATGAAGACCTTTCATACCACTCATTAGATGACAATCCACCATAGTTTCCATATATAGACCACTCACTTCACCGAATAGCTTTCTGAACGCAGTGGGTGAAAATGCCAGTCCAAGTTGCTTGACGTCTTTACCATATTGAATATGCATGGCTTTCTTAAATTGACCTACAAGAACAATATCAGGAACTTGAAGAAGCCCCTTTGGTGTCTTTAGAAAATAAGGATCCATGAAGTTATAGACAATATGTATATGCCCTGAGGGCACTATAATATCCTCTTGCCGTTCTAGGGGTAAATCTGTTTCATGAACATACCAGATAAGATCAAGCAAGTGGTTAATGGATTGATTGACATTATGTTGTACTATCATTTTTAGCCTACCTTTTTGCTTTTCCATTTTCACACGCTCATCATTATGAGTATATATAAATTCCGAATTCTTCTAGGAAATTTCTTCATCAACTAAGTGCTGAATTCTTTTAGGAGAACGAATATTTTTACCACTAAGTGTTAGAAGACTTTTGGTTAGGTCTTCCACTGTCGGCTCTAATACTTCCATAAATTTCGTCATTGCATACTCTCTTTTGGGATCATCTTCATTATTACCAAAAACAATATCTATAAGCTGTTCAATGGTTTGGTCAAGCCCCCACAATTTTAAATGCATAAGCTCATGAACAATCAAGGCTTCTAAATCATCAGATTTTGGGTCATAATTATTCAGCATTAGAATGGCTTGCCTGTCATCAGAATCAATTTTAATATCTCCTGTTTTTCTCCACGGCTTTTGTACTTCATATATAGATATGTCCCAATCTGATAGCTTAAGAATGCTTTGCCACCTCTTTAGAATATCTTCAACTTCCTCTATTGATTGAAATAGCATGATCATCTCTCCTGTCTAGTTGTTAAGTCCACCTATAGATCGTATGATCTATGGGATGATGGTCTGATATGTTATATTTTAACATAATTACAAAGAAACCGCTTATGTCATGCACACTTGATACAAGACTTAAACGATTTTCTGCATTACATGTTATTTTGGAATGCTTACAGCTTATAGCTCTTATTTATCCCTCTTGTTCGGATCTCTTGGCTTCCAGAAATAGTGTGGCCAGTCTGTTAAAATCAAGAGGTTTAAGTATGAGTCCCGATATACCATAATCCTGTAGTTCCTCGACCGTAATATTGTAATCGGCGGCTGTCATTGCAATCATTATAGGTCGTTTATTTCCTAATCGTATTTTTGAAGCCATTTCATAGCCATTCATCTTTGGCATTTCAATATCTAAAAGAACCATATCATAGTCATTTTTCTCGACGGCTTTGTAGCCTTCTATGCCATTGAAGGCTTCATCGACCTCAAAACCCAATGCTTGCAACTGATTTCTTGTTATCTCACGAACAATACGACTGTCTTCGACCACAAGTATTTTTTTGAGCAGTCCAGTTTCATACAGATCAACAAGTTGAGTGAATGTCGAATCTTCAGAGGTTTTATCCTTATACGTGTGAGAGATATTTTGAAAGGTTGACTCTAATGAAAGTGCACATTCAACAATCGTGGGATCAAAATGTTTGCCGATACCATTTTTGATGATAGTCATGGCTTCATCATGGCTCATGGCTTCTTTGTAAACCCGTTTACTGGTCAGTGCATCATACACATCTGCAACGGCCATGAGGCGCCCTATAAGTGGGATGTCATCCCCTTTCAGACCGCGAGGGTATCCTGATCCGTCGTATTTTTCATGGTGGGTATAAGCCACATCTGCAGCATATTCTAGAAACGTGTTGTTTTTAAGTTTATTGCCAACTTTCATAATAGCCTCGTAGCCTAACAAGGCATGGGTTTTCATAATCTCAAACTCGTCATCTGTCAGTCGTCCGGGTTTTAAGAGTATTTCATCACGAATTCCCACCTTACCAATATCATGGAGGGGCACCGACATGTACATGGCTTCAATATTCTCTATTGTGAGTTCTTCAGCAAAGAATCCCTTTCGCCTTAAAGTTGTGGCCAGAGCCTTGACATAATTTTGTGTCCGTTTTATGTGCTCACCTGTTTCTGGATCTCTATACTCAGCTAAGGAAGCCAGACTTGAAATCATGACAGATTGGACAGTTTGCAGGTCTTGATGGACTTGTGCGCTCTCTTTACAAGTCATTGTGTTCATTGTGTTGGTAACATAAAGTTTAATTATGCTTTCATGAAGCGGTGGATAGACAAGGGACTCTATATCAAGAGAACTGATTAAATCAAGTAGTTTTCTATCGGTTGATGAAGTGATCACCATAATAGGAACATCTTTTGTAACGATTGATTTCTTCATAATTTTTATGATTTTTAAATAAGGATTGTATTCTGTGTCTATTTCTACAAGAAAAAGTTTTGGCTTCACATGAATAAGCGCATGAAAGAACTCTTCGTAATTCTTAATAGTAAGTTCCGCTAAGTCCATATTTTGTAAGATGGGTTCTACAATTTTCTTGATCTCAGAACTTTCAAATTGTGTTATTACATTTTTATTCATAAGAACACCTCAGTATATACTCTCAATAGCTTTTAGGAATCAATGATTTGTATACTTGTTTTACCCATATTACCTTATTCTGAAAACAAAAGTATTCAATCTGTCAGATTACAAAGAAAGATCCATAGAGTATATCCAGTGCGTATGTTTATGAATTTCGATTTTAATATTATGATGGTCACACCACTCCTTGAATTTATTTATGTAGAGATAGTGTTTGCTATTTATGAATGCAACCAGGTCCATCCTATGTTCCTCAATTAATGTTTGTACAAAATTGTCTTTCAGAGCTTGGCTTTCAAAACAATAGTCCATAAGAATGATTCTTGCACCCTCTTGCAATGCATTTAAAAAAAAGTTTGTACAGCTTCTCCTTTTTGCTTAATGCCATGTAGAACAAATGAACTTGCCAGTATATCATTCTCTTTAAATTTAAAAGCTTCCAACCACTTTATACCATCCGCTTGTATACAAGTCATCTCAGGATACTTCTTTTTTAAGCTGCTGAAGCATTTCAGGAGATTGATCAAGACCTATAACCTCAACCCTTTTGCTTAGATGTCCCGTCAAATTACCAGTGCCACATCCTAGATCAAGAATCCGCTCTGGTTTGTATGACAGGAGTTTTGCCTGGATAAACTCCATGTTTAGAGAATAATTCTCAAAACATTTTAGAGGATCATTGTCTGGATGAAAAGTCATTTGATCATAACGCTCGCCCTTGTTCATGGTAGCCTCCCCATTACAAAACTCTCATATAAGTTAATTCATACGCGTCTTCCTTGCTTTTTTTAAAGCCATTTTTTTCAAGTACCTTCTGTGAACCATAGTTACTCTTTAAAACTCTAGTGGCGGTCACCCGTTGACATTGCCCCTGTGTTTTTACCCACTTCAATAAAGTTTTTAAGGCTGCACTTGTAAGCCCTTGACCTTCATATTGCCTTGTAATGCCATAACCAATCTCCGCTGTTTTTTCTTCATCAAGTCCCTTAAATCCTATCAGTCCGATTCCTTTATTCGAAAATTTCTCGATGATCAAATAATAAGTTAAATAGTTTATGTCACTATCTGGAAGCTTATTGATTTTTAAGATTTTCTTTTCAATGGCCTTAGCCTGATCACGAGTGACTTCAAAATCTACCATATTAAAATCAAATGACTCATAAGACTTCTTTAAAATCAAGGAAAGTTCCACAGGATCTAAAGGATACAAATTTACTTTATCGCCATAAATCATTTATTCACGTCCTTTGTAAAGGGATCTATTTTCAGATATGACCGGTTCAAAATCTAGGACACAGGTGACACCATAATGGTCACTAGGTGTTATATTTTCTGCCCCTTGCTTTCCTATAACTTTATAACTTTTTAGTTCAGGATGAGGTTTGGGATAAGGACTTTCTATGAAAATCCAATCAAATCTTGCTGGTATATCGAGAACAACTTTCTTGTCCCACCTTGGATTGTTATAGTAATCAATGGTTACGCCAGGGGTTGTCCCTTTAATGATGCATAGGACTGACCTAAATCAATCCATTTAGTACCGTGATTTAACATCGACCACTGACCAGTCAAATATGCATATACTGAAGCTTTAGGCGTACAATTGAAGTCCCCTAAAATAAAATTGTAGTCTGTATGAAAGTCCTCAGTGGCTTGAACCGCTTTTACGATTTCAATTTCCCTGTTCAAGGCATGTTTATGGTCTAAATGGACATTACATACACCTAAAATCATATCATTGTATTTTATGCTTACAATCATGGATCCACTATTATGAACGTCTGTGGAGGCATCCCAGTTTGTCCATATGTCCACAATTTCATACTTTGACAGTATAGCAAGACCCTCTTGACAGTCATGATACTTTTTCCAGTAGAAATGAGAAAAATCACATGCATTGACAAGGCGCTTAACAATATTTTGTGAGCGAACTTCCTGCATAGCTAGAATATCAATGTCCTCATTATTAATTTCTTCAATAAGCTTTTCTATACGCTTGTCAAAATTCTTGTCATGATTCCATATATTATATGTACATAATTTCATCAAAACCTCCCTAATACTTAAAAGCAAATATGTTCAATACTTCTTAAAATACATGTTCGTAATGGATTTTAGCTGATATCAGTCTTGGTATTTTGTCCCTTTCTCCCCTTGTCAACCACAAGGGCATAGATGATGAGACCATTTATTATAAGTGTGCGAAGAGGTTCGATCGACAGAAAGTCGCCTAAGAGAGCCGCGGAAATTTCCGGCCAAACCAGAGTAAAACCTTGTAGTAGAAAACATCCTATGAGAACGTGTTTTGATTGCGCTGTATCAAGTTTAGCGCCACCTATAATTAAGGCGAGTAATGCCATATTGGCCACACCCAAATGAGAGCCATAAGCGGTGAAACTTCCTGCACTCTGAATGTTCATAAGCTGTCCCCAAGAAGCCAGTACAATCGAAGTCATAATGACAATAATGGTTTTATATCTCATATATGATGTTTGATCTCTCTTGTCTTCTATCCCCTTAAACCGGCTTTGAACAAATCTAACAATGATATAGACTATGAGTGATAAAATAACAGGCACTATAGAGACTTGGATACGTCGAAACATAGTAAGCTCTTGTGGTAAGGGGCCCCATAAAAGAAAAAGGGTTAATAAAAGGTAGATAATTTCTTTTATGAAGGGTCTAAGTTGTCGTGAGCGAAATGCTAAACCTGACTCTGTGTTGTAATTATGAATTTTGTCTTTAGATTTATATAGTTTGATCATTAAAGAACAGAAAAAAAACAGAGCTAAAACGATGAGAATATTGATTTGTGCGAGATACTTAAAACCCTCCAGCGCAATTGTGTTGCGAAGTCCACTGCCACTTTGCAATAGGAGGTCTTCCCTATGAACTCTGATAATGGTTCCAAACATATTGAGTGTTAAAAATTGGTAAAGTCCATTTGTAAAATAGGCTATAAACAAGGATAGAAGAACCGCATTTTTTCTGCCCTTTTCATACAGTAGGCCACAGGAAAACCACTAATCAGTGCTATACATGTTGCTATAAGTAAACCTACAAAAACTGATATACCCCCGTCTAGCCCCATGTTTAAACTTAGAAT